>Ga0307514_10004142_pt1 | contig 13439 bp, 18 predicted proteins | sample 16_EM_MG_FD_203088 | JGI IMG/M metagenome (GOLD analysis project Ga0307514, IMG submission 203088) | Populus trichocarpa ectomycorrhiza microbial communities from riparian zone in the Pacific Northwest, United States - 16_EM | ecosystem: Host-associated > Plants > Roots > Unclassified | place... | reverse complement strand
TCGGAGTCGGGAGAGGGGGAACGGGACGTAAAGGCGAGCTCGGCAGCGAGTTTTTCTTGACGGAGAGTGATGGGTTTCGACTAGCAAAAGATAATGTCAGTATTAGGATATAATCCACGACATGAAATTTTGGTAACCTTGTCCTTTCGTGTCTTGAGCTTTGACGGAGCCAATTGCCCAGACTTTCTCTGCTCCTCTGCCCACGATTTGAGACACTTTCGATTAGAAGAAACCAGATGACGGACCTTCGAATATTGCTTTCTCCTTATCATAAATCTCTGGGTCTCTCCGCTTGATTTTTGCCAGCAAACGTAGGATCGCAGCATCCACTCCAGGAGTTAGCTCTTCGCCATCCTCATCTTCATCTTCCAGCTCCTCAGAGTCTTCCTCCTCTTCGTCGCCCTCTTCAGGATCCGAGCCGTACTTCTCCTTGACTACCAGTCATAGTCCGTAGTCACGAGGAAATTAAATCATCAACGAAGGGTGATTGAATGACAAAGCGGCTTAACACGTTTGGGAATCGTGAATGGGACGCAAGGACAATAATGGTGCTCACGCCTTTCAAGCTCCTGCCTTTCTTTCCTGTACGCGTACGCTTTGGCGTAGTGTTCGTTGACTGTAATCTGGTCGAGGTCCTCACCAGAGTCCGAGTCATCCGAGAGCATGTTTACCGGAACCATTTCCCGGTGAATAGAGGTAAGGGCCAGTCTGGGATGACGGAGGGGGATTTTTTTTTTCGGCCTGCGGGAGATGTTGTTAGGACGGATCAACCGATGTTTCCTTTTTAGGAAGACAATGATGTGAATGATCGGTTATCTACATAAACGTGTAAGTAGATGAAGCGAGGACCATTGTTATGAGAGTCGAGGCGAGTCCCTCTCTCTTGCTCTTCGCCTCCCCCTTCTGTCTTTACTCTCCTTTCTCTCGACCCTCACCCTTCATCGCTGACGACTCCGACCCCAAGTGGCATGTCTTCCACATCCTCTCCCTGGCAAAAACCCTCGAGGTTCAAGGAACACCTCTCAATCTCTCCCCCAGACAACTTTTTCATCGGACAGTCCAAGTTCTCTCCGGATTCACCTCCTCTGCACCCGCTCAGAACCGCCTCGTTGACACTGGCGGGCACACCCCGATCGCTGAAGAACACACGCGATATCCCGGAGGACGTCGAGTCCTTGCGGAGTCAAGGCACCTCGAACACGCGGCGACAGACCATCCGCGACAGATTCACAAAGATGTTTTTTGATGTCCGAACTTTGGACGAACGGAGCACCAGCCGCGACATCGATCTTGTATCTGTTCGCCCTCTGTCACCGTGGGCTCCGCTCAATGTAGACAGAAGGGAGAAATTGCCTCTTCCCACCGCTCATCCTTCCCAGAAGAAGCAGAAGAAGAGGCGATTCAGGTGGTTCATGTTCCTCTTGATTGTTATCATCCTCCTTCTACTCGGAGACCTCACCTTCCTGAACGTGCGCGTGATCGAGTTGACGAAGGCGAACACACCTTCATCTCCCACCCCCACTCCAACTCCATCCAATCCATCATCTGACGATGTCCAAGAATGTCTGTCTCAATTCACCCTCAACGCCCCATCGAATCCCTCCGCGTACCCTTGTTCCACTTGTCTCCCGGTTCTGTCAAACGTGACCAACAACAGTGATGCTGCAAACGCGCTCCAGTTCTGTGGACTACGTGCCATCCTTGAGTCGACGAGCTCAACTGGGCAGACTGCACTTTCGAACGGCGGATGGGGCAAGTATTTGAGAGTTTGCACCTGGTCCGGGGTGTCATGTTCTGATTCTGGTCTAGTCACCTCGCTGTAGGTCCCTTCTTACCCAGACACAATCATTCGCGGGTACTGATTTACACCTAGGAAATTAACGTTCCCTGCTGTCCCCGCGCTTATTCCCACGGAGATTGCGGCTTTCTCTCAACTGCAGTCTCTGCAAGTGATCGGTGATGGCAACTCTCCAGCGGGGGTCTTACCTGGTTCATTCCGCAATCTGACGTCCCTTACGGCGCTCCACCTTGAATCGACGGCAATAACGACGATACCTAATGATTTGTTCTCTTTGTTGACCAAAGTGACCGACCTGACGTTGATCGCGAACTGGAAGTTTGGGGGCGACTTGACTTCCATCACCAACCTATCCCTACAGAGCTTGGTCATCAAAAACCAGACGCTGACGAACCCCATTGACAGTCTGGCGGGCAGTCAGAGCTTGCAGAGTTCCTTGCTTGTTCTGTGCGTGTTCAGAGTTTGGGGGTTTCGAATCGACGATTTACTGATAGTTTGTTTGTTGACAGTGACCTCTCCTCCAACTCCCTCTCCGGCTCGATTCCTGCATCCATCTCATCCCTCGCCGCTCTCACTCAGCTTCATCTGGATAACAACAACTTGGAGCAAGCTGTACCAGGATCTTTCCCTCATTCCTTGCAGTCTCTGACGATTTCGAACAACACAAACCTCAGCGGCACCCTGCCCTCTGACCTTTGTTCGAGCATCTTCCTCAAGGAATGCGACCTGAGAGCGACGGGCGTGAACAAGACGACGTGTGGGGCCTGTCAATTCTAGAGACCCGCTCTGGTTCTTGGATACGTTTCCGTTTTTGGTTTATGTGTTCCCCTTCATGCTTATCACTCTGGCCATGGGCGGTTGATCCTCCATTATGGTTCTTCCTTCATTCCCAGTCATATTTCGCCCCGCATCTCCTGTGCAGCCACGATTCACTGTTCACGTTCACGTTCACGTCTTGTAATGCTTGTGTAGCATAGTACCATATCCCCAACACCCCCCCTCCCTCACTTTCTTACTGTCGTTAATACTCAGGACATTCATTTGCAGGTATTGTAGCTGTCGGTCATACTCTTGTAGCCCTAATCTCCCCTACGTGCACATTCAGTTTTTAGTTAGCTACTGGGACACTCTTTCATTTTTGTCAGGGGGTCTTTGGCCGTGCCAAGCTCCCTTCTCACGTACTAAGTACTAGTCGCCGGCGTAATCAAGGGTGGTTTTCCCTGGAACCTGAAATCTCTTTCTTTAGACGGGTATAGGCTCTACTCGCCCTTATCACCTTTTCCTCCGTTCATTGCTAACGTCAATCTCAAACACCTCGGGATGAACCGATAACGCATATCTCCGGCCCCACCTCTCCATTTCCTCAAACCTCTGGGTTCTATCGCCGGATAACCGACGCGGGCTCATGGCTTCTTGTCACTCGACGAACAGAACCTAGCGATGGGAAATGCTCTCGACGTATCCGTCATGAAAGAGACCAGCCATCTCACATCGGTGCATCTACACATACGAAGATAAGGAGACGCCGCTGACGCCATCGCAATCGTTTTCCGAGAGCACAACGCACGACTGGGAAAGTCGCCAACTTTATAGTCCCTCCGTTTGAACTATCACCCGGGCATTATCCACACCCTAGGCCTGAATGGTGACACCATAACGAGTATTAATGACGCGCGGTCCCAGTATTGTGGCCCTCTCGACTCTCTGCTTCTTCCCCTTCTTCCCCCTCGTTTTTTGCACCAACTAGTTTGAGTTTGAGTTGGAAAACCCCCCCCTCCTCCTCCCCGCGCCATTGAGACGAATACTGCCGTTATGCGCGCGTTCACGACCTCCGTTTCTGTGATTCTTATCATTGTGAGTGTCTCTTTTATCATGGTCTCTCCGAGTTTCTGCCATGGCTGACGCGAGGCATGGTTCTCAAGGTGTGTTCCGCTCTATTGGCATCTGCCAAGACAATCACCGTCGTAGTCGGTGGCAATGGCACCACTAAGGATGCCAGCTTGATCTTCCAACCTCAGGAAGTCAAAGCAGACGTCGGGGATTTCGTCGTTTTCAACTGTACGTCGTGTTTTGCGCGCTAATGAACTCTAATCGCCTAACCCCGAACCACGTGTTCCGTTATCTCCTCTTAAAGTTACGAACGGGACCCACTCCGCCATCGAATCCACCTTCGCTGGACCCTGTATACCCGCTCACGACTCCAACAGCACTATCAACGGTTTCTACTCCGGCCTTCGCAATACCGTAAACGGAACCGTCAAAACGACACTAACCGTCCAGGTCACGGAGGCCGACCAGAACAGAACGTTCTGGTTCTACGATATCTGGGGGTGCGGTGAAGGCGGCGTCGGGGCCATCAACGCAAACGACACGGATTGGGAGAACTTTGATGCGTTCGTCAGGAATGCGAAAAGGCTAAACGGATCGGATGGGGACGTCAGTACCAATGTTGGAGGGAGCCTCACCAGCCGACCGTCCAGTACCACGCGACCGGTTCCTACCAGCACTGGAACTGGAACTGGAAATTCGGCCGAGAGGGTTGGGGAGAATACTATGAAGGTTATTTCCATCTTCGTTCCGTTCCTTCTTGCTATGTTCGCCATATAAGCCTCAGCATGATGACACTTTTCCGTACACAATGCTGGACAACGTAACTCCTCTTTACACCCCATGTAGTCTCTACCAGATCACTTCCTACCACACACAGACTTTGGCCAATTTTGTGGTTTTGATTCCCGCGATATGTTTTTTCGTGTCATTTATATTGAATCTAATCGCGTTTACAACCATGGTTACTCGTGAAACAGGCCGCAAGATCACGAAGGCAAACGAAAGTCGTAATAAAGGGATACCGGCGGCCAGTAGTTTTCGCCCCGTCAATCGAAGTAGTGGAAGTGATGTATCAGAAGGTAGGAATGAACGTTTGAACGACGAATACTCAATGTCATCAATTACCGTCACTCTTCTCAAGCCAATACAATGCGCATCACGCGAAGTGAGGGGCAAGGAACTACTTCAACGCTTGCATCCCCATACGGAGAATCAAGATTGTTCGTATACCAGTGGAGGATCCGCGATACCACCTGGAAGGTTAGAACCCACTGAAGCCTCAGCGAATAATTGGGGGGATCCACGTTAGCCGCAAGGCACCTGAGGGTCCGGGGCGATCTGCGAAGGTTGTTGCAACTCATCAGTTCTCGGAACATCCAGAAGGGCAATCGTGGATAAAAAGCGGTTCAGAGAGAAGATATAGTCTCACAAGAGACTTTCTCGTAAGGGAGCATGGGCTGCTGCCCACCTCCCCTCAAACAGAAGACGATTCCACATCACGAAAGGAGGGGGGGATAGAACCATAACCTGGTACTCACCACATCAACCGGATCGCAGTCCAAATAGCACAGCACGAAGGAACGCGACAAAGAGCCACGAAAGCGGACGATCTTCTGCTCCTCGCGCGTACCCTTCACCCTCACCGACACATCCGTCTGGGGATAGGCAATGACGCGTCTGGGGACGTAGAGTCATACACTCAGTTGAACCAGCGTGGGCCACAGAGGGAGAATACCATCCAGATCCGTCGGCTGCGGCCACAGTCCCCAAGAAAGAGCTTGGCTGCTTCCGCACCAGAGCCAAACCCAAGTATAATCGAACGAGTATAAATAATCCAACCCTATGATTCGACCAAACATCCCCGCACCCTCCCCAACACTCTTCCACCTCTCAACGACTTGACGAACCCGGGGAGACGAAGAATGGCAATGAAGGCCTTATACACCATAAACGAAGGCGAGAAGAGTCTGTTGGCGTCCGTGCAGTTGTGGATGTCAAGGTTGCAGCTCGTGATGGCGGTGGTGAGTTCAACAGAGTCCAACCGATCGGGGTTTCGGAGACCTAATACCTCTCTCGATCCTCCTCCACTAGACTGCTTTCTTCGCGTCGACAGATGGCTTACTCCTCGGTCGCGTCGGGGCCTACGTCCCAGATGACACATCCGTTGGGAACATCTTGACCCATACGGCGTTGTCTGGTGCGTTGGCTTTCCACATTTCAGCTGGTACGTACGAACGTACACTCTTCGTTTCCTATGAGTTCACGCGGTTGCACTCTAGCTATAATCGCGTATCTCGCCTCTTTCGTACTCGTCAAGTACAACAAGATCTCCATCCCAACCTCAGAAGAAGCCTCGATCGCTTCCCTAGCACAACGAGGACAGGATGCGACCATAAGAACTCGTGGAGGGTCCGTCAAAACATCACAGTTAGACCCTCCGATAGGTCTCCAATCCCTTCATCAGCGAGGGATTACCGACATCTCTGATCACATGGTCACAATCGAGCGTGTTTACTTGAGGAATTTCCTTAGAACAAGGCCCTCGGGTTCAATGTTCTACGCCTCCGCTTCGAAGCCAGAAACAGTGACCGCTCCAGAGTTACAAGACGCCTATACCGTGTTGTTGAGATGCAACAACGTATGCGTGATTCTAACGTTTGTTGGGCTCTCGCTCGCGATCATTGGGGTCATGGCATATGTGTGGACTACCTTCACTCTCGTGCCTGGCATCTTCGTCAGCGTGTGTTTCGTCATTAGTCTGGCCGCGGCTTGCTATGCCTTGCGTTGAATGAAGGGAAAGGACGTTGTTTAGGTACTTGTTCGAATGTATTATAGAAGTGTATCGGTCACCGAGAATCGAGCTACCTAAAGCTTCGTGGTGGGAGGTATCTCTCTAAGCTTCGCGTGTCGCATGAAAATGTCTAAAGGGTAGAGTGTTGAGTTCCTAACTAAGCATTGAAACCAGTTTGCTTACAGTTGGAGTTGTATAACTCGTCTCCTGGAACAGACACGATGTGACAGCCGATGTTCGAGGCATCGACCATTTCTGGGACAACTTCCTTGAGATTTCGTGCCCCAATCAACCGCATGTTCATTGTGAACTCGTCGCGAAGGATGTTCAACGCGTGGTCAACACCTTCATACCCGTATGAAGAGAAAGCGTAAAGGAATGGTCTTCCTATACCGACTGGTCATCGACATCCTCGTTAGCTCTCGATCGCGGGTAGCACAGACCGATAACGCACCTGCTGTGGCACCCAAAGCAATAGCCTTGATCACGTCCGTGGCTCTCCTTACACCACCATCGACGAACAACTGGAACTTCTCGTTCGGGAAACTCAACCCTCGTCTTGCCTTCAACTCTCTCGTCACCTCGGTAAGGACCTCGATACCAGATCGAGCGAAGTCGAGCTGGCGACCACCATGGTTCGAAAGCACTACTCCGGCCAGCCCTCGATCGTAGGCTTCCAGGGCGTCCTAGCAGGAGCAGTGATGAGCCAAAATCCCAATGAATAGATTGCATTGTATTCACCTCCCAACATTGCACGCCCTTCAGAATCAGCGGCACTGGGGATAACGACAAATGTCTGAGTCCGGAATCTCACAGGAAAGGGAATAACCCACTGTTGGTGATGCTTTTAAACCAGTCCAGATCCTTCCATGACAGCCCCGGGTCGATGAAAGACTAACAGGAGGTTAACCCAGTGGTTGCGTCATTGAATGAAAGGGGCGATATACGCTGATAGCTCGAGCGGCTCCTTGGGACCTATCGACCCCGGTGTCGCCTTTCTGAGCGTCCGGTTCATCGTCTGTGAATTTCATTCGCATGTCCTAGTTTCTTCCTCAGTTAGAATACACATTTTAGACACAAAGGTAACGAAAACCTTTTCTCTTCGCCCAAGCTGAGGAGCATCGACTGTGATGAACAAACCCTTGATCCCGCGCTTTTCTGCGTGCTGTACGAGTTTCCTAGTGATGTCCCTGTCCTTGTTTACATATCTAGAAGGTTGTGTAAACTCGAGGCACAAAAAAGAACGCAGTTTCGGCCGCACAGTTGATAGAATTGCACTTGTTCGGGACTTGATGCGTCCATTATTTCGTCAAAAGCACACGAAGCAAGTGTTGGAATCTGACCATCCAAACAGAGTCAGTAAAAGTTGACTTCTCCTGGAAGAGGTCGACCATTTGGATAACGCCATGTTTCGCTGCCGCCTTCGTAAGGTTCAGTTCGCCGTCTGGATGACCAAGTTTTCCCAACGCTGTCGCTGTCTGCGCGTGACGTTTCAGCATAAAGCACAAGGGGATACGGTCGAAGAAACGCACAATATAAATCGGCATCGTGGTGGGGTGTCCTAAGATGTGTGTGGAGAAGTCCACAGTGCTAACATCACGCAGGACCCGTGGGCGGAACCAGATTCTAGGCAAAAACAGTTTCAGCGATAAGCAGGCGGTGTAATGACAGCCACCCACCGGTGATACGCAGCGTGGTTCTCCCTATTCGTTATTTCATCGTCCGCGGCGGAGGAGTAGTAAGCCCACGCCTTTTCGGGCATTACCTGACGGGCGATTGCCTATTTTGCGATAGCAGGATGAGTTATACGGTCAACTGGCCCGAATACACTTCACCTCGAAATCGTGCAGATTTAGGATCTCAGAGAGAGGAGGTCGAGCCTCCACCCTTTTCAGCCTTGCTTTCTCTTCATCCGTGATCTCAACGTTGACTTTCGCTACGGTGGATTGATCCACGGGCCCCAGACTACAGTTCAATGCATCAGACCGACTGACGGTTCGACACGAAGAGAGAGGCCATGCGCACTGTTTATCCTTGGGCAGGTTGGCGGTTATCGCATCTGGGGGGTGTATAGGCTCGTACTCGGCACTACGACACAGATCTTGAGATGAAGAGAACAAAGAGAGAAGGCCAGCAAAACACCCACGTCGCATCCTTTCCTGCATACTTCAGAATGATTTTGCTTCCGCCTGAGCGGGAATAAGTTCGGTACCAGTGACCAACCAACACCAACTTTTCTCACCAGGATGGTCTAGAGGCGAGTCCACACGGGCAGATGGGAGAGGGGGAGAAAGAGCAAGTAAGAGGTGATTGGAAACAGGCAGGTTCTATTTGAACCACGGACCGTCGAGAAATTCGGTGACATCATAAACGTTCCCTAACGGCCACCTTGAGTGCTTCGAAATCTGAACCTCGGACGCTGCTGCTTACCATGAACTATGATCCAGCAGCTCTGCCTGGTATTGTGCTTCGCGACCTCCTGTCCAGTCAGCAGAGGTGGCATTTCGACGTGTGGGTGAGAGGTGCAGGAGACGCGAGGCTGATCCAGCCCGATCGGAATGACGACTTGATCCGAACTCCGAAGGGGTTCTTGGAAAACGGTAACTTCAGGAGCGGGGTCAACTGGGTAGAGCCGAATTCTGCAGTTGCGAAGCGGGAGAAAATTGTACATGATATGTGGAACGACCATATGTGTCGAGGGGTACTTCTCACTGATGCTCATACATGGAGTTTATGATACACAAGTTGAATCCAAACGTAACGTACAAGGAAAGTTGGGGGTCAAGGAGGCGAGTGCAAGTGGAAATTCGTGCGAGGAGGGCTGTGGGTTTGGTCAGTCAGTCATGTGTTGAGGAAAATCGGACAACGACACACTAAATAGGATCACGTTCGGATTCCCCTACAACGGTCTCCTTGCACGTCCGCTTGCTCTGCCTCTTGCACTCGAAATAAGTTGAAAAACATGCCCAGAAGCATCCAACGTCATACACTTCTCTCTCCACCCACAGCTTAAGCCGCCCACCAAACCACCTTCTCTTCACCCTTGCTGTTAAGCTGCTGAAAGAATACAAACTCGGCTCACTTTACTTCTGGTGGTATGATTCCGGGACTTACCGGACGAGGGCGGCGATGCAAAATCATAGCACCACATATTTCCACCCCGCTCCTCCACCCAGCCCTCGGAAAGCACGGAGACGAAAAGTTTCGTCTCCGTCAACTGTAGACATGAAATCATATCCGTGCTGACTATCGTAAGATCGTCAAACTGCACTTGGCGGAATCGAAGGTTTGGCCAGGATGGTTTGTGCTCTGATGATGTCTGTTGCGAAATTTGCAGGGAAACGTCCTTCGGAGGTAGGTCGATTTCTCCCAACTGGTCGAGAACGGAATCCAGAATCAAGGCGAATATTCCATGCGCACCAACGACGGCTACCTTCCCGCGATTGAAGGCAAAGTAGCCTTCCATTGCCAACGACGGTTGCTCCGTGTAGAGATCCACTTGTTTCACAATGTCATGCAGTGCTACTTGGGATGGAGTCAAAAGTCTCCAAAAGTCCTGGATGAGGATGATCCTGTTACTCAGTGTCAGAATCGCCAAGTGCTTTCCACAAGAGGAGACGTTAACTAGGAGGGTGTAAGCCAAGATCGACTTGAGGATCACGAACCACCCACCAGCATGGAAATAGTCCTCCCTGTACGCCCAGTTTGGAGAGTCAGCTCGTCGAAAGTGTAGCTCGCCATGGTTAAAAGGCTCTCCTGTGCATCTCCACTGGTTTTCAGGGTTTGCATAAAATCCCCAGGGTAATCTCCCAGAGGGGATGTTCAGGACACATGAACCGCTCGCCCGGTCGTACACGTTGAGCTGGAAAGTGCCAGCCATAAATACGTGGTGTTCACTGACGTCGACGTATCGGAGTTCCCCGAAGCCAGCAGGATGTACTTGGATGGTTTGCTGAAGTTCCGCCTTTTCTATACCGTAAAGAAACGCGCTAGAAGCGCCGGATACCAGCAAGGTCCCCCGTGTGAGCTGGAACCCCGGATCTTCTTCGGGATCTTCGGCAGTCAGTAGGCATGCCCAGGGAACGAATTGTCCGCGGATGAGGTCTGGATCTTCGTCGCGGCTGGGATCGAGGTACTTGTCCCGGGCGGCGAGGTACGCCTCGATCATACGCAAGTCTGGCTTGTTGTGCGGTTCCGATGGCCACGCATCCGCCGGGACGCCGAGAACGTCGATCCTCCGCCTCCATACCTCTTTGTAGTTATTTAAGCGGTTGAAGACAAGATACCCTTCGTCGTATTCGCAGTGGGCCAACGGATCACAGAACTCCTGACCCATCCACAAGGATTAGGTGAAGTAGATGAAGAAGAACCCAAAATACCTCGTCCAAGGCCCACAATATCCTGTGGTCATGGATATCCGAAACGACAAGTCCACCGTTTGTGAACGTGTTGATGACGTATCCAGCTTCTTCGTCGATTTTGATTCTGTGAAAGTTTCCCCTTTTCCCGGGGATCACAACTCGGTGGGAATTTCCAGGGAGTTTTCCAATCCACCGGAGTTCAATCTGGAGTTTACGGATGACTGAAAAATCGTTATTCGGCTGTCAACGATGATGTACCGAGGGCACTCACACCAGGCTTTCCAACCTTCTGGAGGGGCAGTAGCATCTGAACCACCTTTTGGAACGTAGCCGTACCGCTTCGAGATGCTGTGGTATATCGAGGATTCATTCGTGTCCATGAACGTTGCCCATGATTTGGACAGAGCGGGCAATGACGCAAGAGTCGTGAAGGGCGACCACTGGATAATTTCCAGCAATATCTCTGTTGGGAGCGCGGAGAACATCGCATGCGTTCTTGCGGGGGTCAGTTGGTTGCGAATGTGGTCAGGACGGTTTGGTAGTCACGATCAAAATCATTTCGGGATCGGATTAGATTCTGAGCATCCCAGCCCCCGCCCTCAGGTAACAAGTTCAATACCCCTTCTATAGTCAGTATGTGACTCCCTCCCACAAAGTATCCGAATGGCCTGAGGACGTAGCTCATTCCCCCTCTTCTAACCTGGACATATCGAGCTTAAAATCTGGTTAGAGGTATGTCACCCTCATTGTAATCCCGCCATTCCGTTTATTGACCTGGCTCTCAGAAAACACAACACCGTCACTGTTTTTGCTTATTACTCTATCGTCACTATCATTGAGGCCGAGATCTCCCTCCTGGACCGGCGGTTGCACGTTTTAGCTCTGAACCGACTTGGTCGATTTGATCAACGAATAAGCACCCCGTTTCTCTCTAGGTGGACAGCTTACCTCATCGTCTTGGGTACTCTCGGAGGTGGTGCCCACTCTCATTCTTCCCCAAGTCCAAGAAGCCCAGGGTCGCCGCACCTGTGGGTATCGGTACCCCAGTCCCCGTCGCCGCCACTAACTCGGGTGGATACGAAGAAGAATGGTGTCGTTACCAGTGATGCCGAAGATAGCGGCAGGGATGCTTCCAGTAAGGAAGGTCCCAGGAGGCGCGAGGGAAGGAAATGAACCCTATGGTAACATTATTTAAAAGTTTGCATACCAAGGGGTAGGTACCTCAACTGTCCGCCTCCCCTTTTTGCATGCATCGTGTAATCGAAACCAGTCAAGGACTGCGACCCTCGGGACGGCAAACCAGTTTGGGGCCGTATCGACCTACCCCCTCCCCTGTACCCCTCCCCTTCTGAAATTCACCTTTCCTGCCTCTAATTTCAAGACTGCATTCCACCCTAATATCAACCGCCGAAGTTTCCGTCTTGAACTCGTAACTAGGCTTTACCTTTGCGGTAATCACTACCATGAAAGAAGCACGGCAACTGCGGTGAGCCATCGCAGTATCGGGAACTCGCCGCGGTTTGGAACTTGAATCGACGTAGACCCTGACATTCCCCGGTGCTCAAGCCCCTCAAAAAATCACAAACACGGCGGCTACCACCGCACTTCGTCGAGGTTTTGAATCTCCTCCGGGAACCTTGTCGACACAAAGATCGTCGTAAGGCACTGTCGTGTATTGGGCTGTGATCAACGGAAACACGCCGTCTTGCCTCCCGCCTCTCATAGAACGATGATCTTGCATCAGGGGGGTTGCATATAGTCACCAATCCATCAAACGGGGAACTCAGCGTTACTTTCGCCCCTAATTTTACACCCCAGATCCACGCCCCCATTGTTCTGCCATCCAGGGATGACCCTAATAACACTAAGTCGATCTGGAATCCCGTGGAAGATAATTATCGTATGCTGTTGCGTGCATGCGGAAACTTAGTTCACAAATCTTGACTTGATTCCAATCACGAAGGATTGCCGTCACGTTTTTGACTCACAATCCCAGTAGTGGAATGAACTAGGCCAGGCTAGACGCCAGATGCACGGATGTCGAGTTTTTTCCACGCGACTCGCCTCTTGTGATTGGGCCGTCACCACCAAGTTCAACTGTTCAACCCGTCGCCACAATCGCGGCATCGGCCTTCACCCTCGTCTTGAGTGCTATCGCCGGTGATCTTCGCGAGGCGATAATCTCATCTCGTCCTGATCTGGACTCCGTAAATTTGTCCGCTGTACTTGCTTCGCCGCCCCACGTGTCGTCTGGGGGTCTCGTCATATATCTGTGAGTGAAACGGCGCGCTCTTTTCTTTACCAACCCTTCTTACTATGGCCGAAAAGCTATTCCACTCGACCCCTACCAAGCACGCGCCGAGAGGTACCTACCAGTACAGCGCGGAGGCTACTCCGCTTGCCAAGACACGTAAAGAGCAGCTGTGTAAAAACATGGAAGGCTATTTTCTGGGACCCATGGACCCTTGCGAGTTCATGCGTGCTTTCATGCCCGTCAACTCCCGGAACCTCGGAAGCCCTCCTGATGGGATTGACTTCAGTGAGGTCTACAACAAACCAAATGAAAGATCGATGTACAACCCGTTTGTAAGATGTCCCATTGTCCTTTAACACTAGTAATCGCGTTAACATGTGTTGGCCCAAACAGGTGGATATCGCA
>Ga0307514_10004141_pt1 | contig 13440 bp, 11 predicted proteins | sample 16_EM_MG_FD_203088 | JGI IMG/M metagenome (GOLD analysis project Ga0307514, IMG submission 203088) | Populus trichocarpa ectomycorrhiza microbial communities from riparian zone in the Pacific Northwest, United States - 16_EM | ecosystem: Host-associated > Plants > Roots > Unclassified | place... | reverse complement strand
CGGCATCCTCACCGGTCTCGCCGACGAGGGTGTCGTGGTCGGATCGGATGCCGTTCTGATCGGCACGAGCGCCGGGGCCGTGGTGGCGGCTCAGGTCACCAGCGGGGTCCCGATCCTCGAGCTGTTCGAACGGCAGCGCGCTGGCGTGCCGCACGAGACCGCCGCTGGGCTTTCGGTCTCCGCCGTCCTCCGGATTGCGGGCGCCACGAGTGTCGCGCGCAGCCCGGAGCACGCCGCGCGGCGGATCGGTCGCATCGCCCTCGCAGCGAGAGTCGACGACCCGGGCCTCCTTCGCCGCATCGCCGAGGCGAGGCTGCCCACCCGTGAGTGGCCTCAGGCCGACCTTCGCATGACGGTCGTCGACGCAGAGTCGGGCGAGCTGCGCGTCATCACCAGCGCTGAGGGGGTGCCGCTGGTCGATGCCGTCTCCGCGAGCTGCGCCGTGCCGCTAACGTCCCTCCCCGTCACGATCGGGGGCCGCCACTACATGGACGGCGGGATGCGCTCGACCGTCAACCTCGACCTCGCTCCGGGCGATGGGCCCGTCATCGCCCTCGCGCCGAGCACCGCGGCCGTGACGCGATGGGCCAGCCTGTCTCGTGAGAGGGCCGCGCTCGCCCCTGATCGACGAGTGGAGATCCTGCTGCGGGATGCCGCGTCGCGGGCCGCACAGGGCAGAGCAGTCATGGACAGGGCCATCGTGCCGGCTCTCGTGGCCGCGGCACGGGAGCAGGGGCGACGCGAGGCAGAGCGAGTTTCATCGGCTCTCGCCGACTGATCTCAAGCGCGAGACTGCCTCAAATAACCTTCAACCAGCACTTTAGAGCCGGTCAGGAATGTCGGTGGCGGCTCGTACTCTGGTTAAACATCGCGACACGCCGAATTCACTAGATGTTGTGGAATGACAGGAGTGTCATTCCGGTTATATAGTGAAGACCTCGCGGCGAACGCAGCGAACAAGACCACTACACAGAAGGAGGATCGAATGGACAACGACGACAACGTCGGCGGCTACGCAGTTCCCGTCGACCCGATGGATCTTCTGCAGTGCGACAGCTGCCAGTAGGCGCTCACCACTACTAAGACCCCCCTTCGAAACCCCGGCCAATGACGCCGGGGTTTCGTCGTTAACGCCGCACGGCAGAGCCCGAAACCGTGTCCCATAGAATCGGGTGCGTGCCAGTGAACCCCGAACTCCAGGGCCGTGCGTTCGCGCCGACGGCCCCCTACCTCGTCGGGCGCGAGAAGGTGCGCGAGTTCTCCCGCGCCGTCTTTGCCACGAGCCCCATCAACATCGACGTGGATGCCGCGAAGGCTGCCGGGTACGCCGACATCGTCGCGCCGCCCACCTTCGCCGTCGTCGTGCAGGAGTCGACGCTGCACCAGTTGCTCTCCGAGCCCGACGGCGGCATCGACTTCACGCGTGTCGTGCACGGTGACCAGCGCTTCAGCTACACCCGGCCGATCGTCGCCGGCGACGAGCTGACCGCCACGCTCGCCGTCACGAGCATCAAGACACTCGGCGGCAACTCCATGGTGACGGCGGAGTCGACCATCGTCGACAGGACGGGCGCTCACGTGGTCACCGCGACATCCACTCTCGTCGTTCGTGCGGAGGAGTCATGACACTGGCCGTTGGCGACGTCGTCGCAGAGCAGACCTTCGAGCTGAGCCGTGACTCGCTCGTGCGCTACGCGGGTGCTTCCGGCGACTTCAACCCTATTCACTACCGCGACGACGTCGCCGCGAGCGTCGGGCTTCCCGGGGTGCTCGCCCACGGCATGCTGACGATGGGCCTGGCCATCCAGCCGGTCGTGAACTGGATCGGGGACAGCGCGAAGGTGCTCGACTACCAGGTGCGATTCACCCGACCCGTCGTCGTCGATCCAGCGCTCGGCCAGACCGTGACGGTCGTCGCGAAGGTGGGTGCCCTCGAGGAGGGTGTCGCCCGAATCGACCTCACCGTCACCGTCAACGGCGAGACCGTACTCGGAAAGGCCCAGGCGCGGGTTGCAGTTCAGTGATCTGACGACGATGCAGGTAGGCGGTGCCGCCTACTACTTCGTCGAGGCGACCTCGGAGGCCCAGCTCATCGCCGCGGCCCACGAGGCGTGGGGTGGTCACGACGAGTGGCTGCTGCTCGGCGGCGGTTCCAATCTCGTCGTTGCTGACGAGGGATTCGACGGCACCGTCATCCGCGCCGCGACGCGCGGCATCGATCGTCTTCCGACCGCGCCGGGAACGGTTCGGCTCCGGGTGCAGGCCGGTGAGCCGTGGGATGCTCTCGTGGCCCACGCGGTCGACAACGGCTGGGCGGGCATCGAGGCTCTCAGCGGCATCCCCGGATCGAGCGGTGCCGCTCCGATCCAGAACATCGGCGCCTATGGCCGAGAGCTCTCTGACGTGCTCGTCGCCATCGACTTCCTCGACTACCTCGACGGCGACCTGCAGCGGCTGCACGCCGCCGACCTCGGGCTCGACTACCGCACCTCGGCGATCAAGCAGGGACGCCAGGGCGTCGTCGTGGCCATCGAGATCGACCTTCTCGACACGGGTGACGGCCTCAGTGCGCCCATCGCGTATGACCAGCTCGCCGGCGCGCTCGGCGTTCCCCTCGGCAGCCGGGTGCCGCTCCGCGAGGTGCGCGACACCGTGCTCGCACTGCGGGCGTCGAAGGGGATGGTGCTCGACCCGGCCGACCCCGACTCGGTGAGCTGCGGCTCGTTCTTCACCAACCCGATCGTGGGGGAGAACTTCGCCCGCACCCTCCCAGACGACGCGCCGCGCTGGCCGATGCAGGACGACCCCTCCGATGCCGTCGTTCCGCTCGGCGAGGAGCCGGCGCTTCCCCCGCAGCGCAATGACCACCGGGTGAAGCTCAGCGCGGCCTGGCTCATCGAGCGGGCGGGCATCGGTCGCGGCTTTGCCCTGCCAGGGTCCCGCGCGGCGGTGTCGAGCAAGCACACTCTCGCGATCACCAATCGCGGCGGGGCGACGGCCGCGGAGATCGCGGAGCTGGCGCGCTTCATCCACACCAGGGTGTTCTCCGAGTTCGGTGTTCGGCTGCAGCCGGAGCCCAACCTCGTCGGCCTTGAGGTCTAGACCGGGGCAATCACCCCGCAACTGGGGGCAGGAGGGGGCTGGCCTCTAACGCGATACAACGTAGCGTTAAAGGACCACCCCGATTCTGGAGTTCCATGCCTCGCCTGCGCCGTCCTGCCTTCGCCCTTGCCGCCATCATCCTCGCGGCCATCGTCATGCCGCCGACCGCGGCCATGGCAGGGGACTGCCCCGACGGCGGCGACACCTGCGGAGGAGGTGGAGGCGGCGGCGGCGGTCCCTACACCGCGACGAGCCTGGCGATAGCCGCGCCCGCAGCCGCCCCATACACCGCGGTGCCAGCGAGCGCGACGGTCACGCCTAGTTATTCGAGCGGTTCGACGCAGTTGACAGTCGGCGGTATCACGCAGAACACCTGGCCGGTTAACGGCGTGGTGTCCGGTGACTTTGCGCTCGATGCATCCCTCATCGGCCAGTTGGTCGCAACGAGCGCCTACTTCTCGGGCGACGGCTACGTGTACCTTCCATCGTCAAGCTCGGGCCCGTCCGTCTACCTCTACGGCAGTGCATCGGTGAGCGGCACCGTCGTGCTCAACGGCCGTGCCGTCTCGGGCGCGACGGTCGCATTGCTCGACAGCGCAGGCACGGTGGTCTCGAGCACGTCGACGAATGGCAGTGGGGGCTACTCGCTCACCGCCGACACGAGCACCGCAGCGGCTGCTCAGAAGACCTACTCGGTACGCGCAACCGTTGGGGGGGTCGCCTACTTCTACAACGGCTCGACCTCGGCGGCGGCCATCGGTGGAGCCGCGTTCGGCGGCCCGACGCAGTGGCGCCCGACGACCACATGGAACATCAGCGGCGTGAGCGCTCCCGTCTGGCCGGCCCCGCAGACCCGCGTGCCCGCGGTCGGCGTTCCCTTCTCCACTTTCCTCGGTGCAACCAGCAACGCCCCGGTCACCTACTCGATCGCATCGGGAACCCTGCCGCCGGGACTCACCCTCAACGGCGCCACTGGCGAGGTATCGGGCACCGTGACCGCATTCGGCAACCAGGCCGTCGTCTTCACCGCCACGAACGGCTACGCCAGTGCGAACGCGAGCGTCGCCTTCCGGGTCGACGGCATCACCGCCGTCACGCTCGACTCTCTCCCGGTCGCGCCCTACACCGGCTTCACGGCAACGGTCAGGGTGACGAGTGCAGCGGGCACGCCGCCCGGCACGGCCTACGTGCTCGGCTACCCTGGCCAGGCGCTCGTCAACGGCTCGACGACCTTCAGCCTCGCGGGAACGCCCAGCTGGATCGGCACGACCGCGACGTACTCGACGACGTACGCGCCGCCGGGCGGCACGACCTGGAACTCCTCGACAGCCAGCCCTGGCATCTACATCTACGGCTCCGAGACCGTGAGCGGCACGTTCATCCAGAACGGCGTGGCGACTGCCGGCGCGACGATCGAACTCGTGACGACATCCGGTGCGATCGTCGACTCCACCACGACCGACGCGTCCGGTCGCTACACGCTCGCCGTCACCACCCCGACGACCGTTGCGGAGGCGCAGGCCACCTATCGCATCAAGGCGACGACGCCCGGCGGGCACGCGACGGGGTACTTCGTCTCCGGATCGACGCAGACGAGCGCGACAGGCACCACCGCAACGGCGAGCCTTACCGGCCCGACCCAGTGGCGGCCAGGAGCCACTGCGCAGACCTTCTACATGATCACCAACCCGGTGCTCACCGACGAGACTCTCGCCACGCCGCGCGTCGGCTCCGCCTACTCCGACGGCGTCGCTGCCGCCGACCCGTCGACGATCTACTACGGCGTCTCGGCGGGAGCGCTGCCTGCCGGGCTCTCGCTCAACATCTACACGGGCGGCATCTCCGGCGTCCCGACCTCGACCGCGCCGGCGACCTTCACCATCCGCATCTACACCGCGCCGTGGCAGTTCGGCGCGACGGAGAAGCAGTTCACCATCACCCCGCTGCGCGCGGGAATCGTGCCGGCGTTCACCGATGAGACGATCGGCACGATCGTCACCGGCCTGACCGTCACCGACGGTGTGACCGCAGATGGCGACCCTGAGATCACCTACTCGGTGCACGACGGCGCGCTCCCGCTCGGACTCGACCTCGACCCGACGACCGGGGCGATCACCGGAACGACCGACTCCGATGCATCCTTCACCGTCACGATCCGGGCAACGAACGAGTTCGGCTTCGACGAGGCGACCATAGAAGGCACGCCACTTCGGTCGACTGCCGCGATGCTCGGCGCCCCTGCGACTGCCCCCTTCGACGGCATCCCGGTCGACGTCTCGGTGACGAGCGACTTCGGCACCCCCACCGGCGATGTCACCCTCACGGTGCTCGGCGGCTCTGACACCAAGACGCTCGACGCGGGTACGAGCCAGTGGACTCTCGTCTCTCCGTCTGACCTCCTCATCGGATTCACCCTTCCGATGAGCCTCGCCTTCGAGGGTGACGCGCGCTACGCCCGGTCCTCGGCGACCGCGTCGACCTACCTGTACGGCTCCGACACCGCAACAGGCACGCTCACCGAGAACGGCGAGCCGGTCAACGGCGCGACCGTGCGGGTCATGGATGGCGCGACCGTCATCGCCTCCGACGTCACCGACGCCGACGGCCGCTACTCCATCACGGTCGACGCGAGCACGCTGGCCACGGCCACGGCGCTCTACCGCATCTCGGCGACCACGGCGGAAGGAGTGGTCACGTGGTTCGCTGCTGGCTCGCTCGCGACGGACGCGACGCCGACGTCCCTCGCGGCAACGACATCCGGTCCGACCCAGTGGTATCCCGGAGAGAATCTCGACCTGCACATCAGCACGGCACCGGCGTGGACGGATTCGGCCCTCGGCACCCCGCGCCAGGGCACCGCCTACAGTGACGGCGTCGCGGCAGAGACCACGGGCGGCCACCTCGAGTACGAGCTCGCCGCCGGATCCCTTCCGAGCGGCCTCGAGATCGACGGCGAGACGGGAGCCATCACCGGCACCCCGACCGACATGGTCGAGGCGACCTTCACCCTGCGCGCGTTCACCGACTACGGCTCGGTGACGCAGGACTTCACGCTCACCCCGCTGCGGCCCGGCATCGTGCCGACGTTCACCGATGACAGCATCGGCGAGTTCGACGTCGCCGTGCCCTTCGCCGACGCCGTGTCGGCGACGGGCGACCCGACGATCGAGTACTCGCTATCCGGCATCGTGCCGGCCGGCATCACGATCGACGCTCGCACGGGTGAGCTCACCGGCACCCCGCAGTACAACGGGCCGTACGATTTCACCGTGCGAGCTGAGAACGAGTTCGGCTTCGCCGAGGTCGGCTTCAGCGGCTGGGTGGACGCCGTCGGCGTGGCCGACCTCGACCTCGGGTTCACGCCGGGGGCGACGATCGGCGCCTCCACCATGACGATCGAGGCCGACGGCCTGCTGCTCGGCTCCGAGTACACGCTGACGATGTTCTCGACGCCACGGGTGCTCTTCACCGGCACGGTCGGCACATTCCGCTCCTTCAGTCACACCGTCTCCCTGCCGGCTGACACCCCGGTCGGCTCTCACCGCCTCGAGCTGCGCGCGGTCGCCTCCGACGGAACGGTGCTCACGGCGACGGCGTACTTCACCCTGCTCGAGAACGGAAGGATCGGCGCGATCTCCTACGACGGTCCGCTCACCTTCACGGCTGCCGCGGCGGGCACCCTCGCCGCCGCGGGAACCGAGTCGCAGCTGCCGCTGGCCGTCGCTGCCCTCCTGATGCTCGCCGGGCTCGTGCTCGTGCGGCGCCGTCGGGCAGCACTCTGATGGAGGCCGGGCGTACAGTCGGGACATGACACCCGACGAGGCCGCCCGGCTTCTCGGCGTGCCCGTCGGCGCGACGACCGGCGAGATCGAGGCGGCGTTCGTTCGCCTGGCGCGGCAGACGCATCCCGACCGCCTCGTCGGGGCGACGCCACAGGAGCTCGCGGCCGCGTCCGCGGAGTTCGTGCGGGTCTCCGACGCCCGCCTCGTGCTGCTACAGGCACGGGCGCGAGCGCTGGAGGTCGAATCCCTCCCGCCACGCAGCCCATGGCCGCTGCGCGTCTGGACTGCGCTTCTCCTGCCCGGCACCGTCATCACCCTGGCGGGAAACGGCATCGCCTACCCCGCCGCGCTCGCGGTGATTCCCCTCGCGGTCGTCGTTGCGGGGCTCGCGATCACGGGTCGGCGCTGGCTCTTCACGCTCGCGGTGGTGCTCGGGCTCGGATTCGCCGTGCTCACGGTCGTGGCCGCGACCTTCGGGGGGCTGCTCGCGCTCGGCATGCTGCAGGTTCCCGTTATGGCGATTCTCATCCTGCGCACGCCACGGGCACGGTGACGGGGTGGACGGGATCGCGGCCTGCCGTAGTTCAACTTTGATCATTTAGGATCGGGGAATGGCCGCGTCCGACACCACCCGCATGCTGGTGCTGGGCGTCGCACAGATCTTCGGGCCAGCCAACGGCTACCAGCTGCGCCGCGAGCTGCTGTCGTGGAACGTGCAGCACTGGGCGAACATCAACCCAGGCTCGATTTACTCGATGCTTGCGACGCTAGCCAAGCAGGGGATGGTGGAGCGCCACGATCTCGTCATGTCGCCTGGAGCCAACCCGGTCGCCGTCTACCGGATCACGCCGGCGGGAGACGCCGAGGTTGCACGGCTGGTCGGCGAGGGCATCAGGTGTGTCCGTGAGTTCGACCGCACCGAGTTCTACGCCGCCGCCAGCCTTGCCCCGACGACGTTCGATCGCGCGACCTTCGGGGACCTGCTGGCCGAACGCATCGAGAATCTGCGCATCTCGGCGTCGACCCTGGTCGGCACGATCGCCGCGGCCAAGGCGGACGCGGGAGCGCCTCCGCACGTGGTGCGCCTGATGGACTACGCAGCCACCATCGGAAACGCCGAGGCGACCTGGATCGAGGGACTGCTCGCCGACGTGCGTGCCGGCGACCTCGCCTTTCGTGGTGAGGCGGCCATGGAGGCGTGGACGCCGCCCGCCGACGACTCCGGCTGGCCGATGATGCGGGAGCGGGCGGCGTATCTGGCCGCCATCGCGAACGGTGGTTGACATCCATTGTTCAAACTTGAATAATCAACTTTGAACACAGGAGGTTCAATGATCGAGGCACGCGGGCTCACACGCACGTTCGACACCCGTCGGGGCAAGGAGAAGTCGGTCGTCACCGCCGTTGCCGGCGTCGACATCGACGTCGCCGAGGGCGAGATCGTCGGCTTTCTCGGGCCGAACGGCGCGGGAAAGACAACGACCCTGAGGATGCTGACGACGCTCCTCAAACCGAGCGCCGGCACCGCGCGCGTCGCCGGCCACGATGTCGCGACGGAGGCTGTCGCCGTGCGCCGGTCGATCGGCTACGTCTCGCAGAGCGGCTCGACGAGCAGCTCTGCCATCGCCGGCTGGGAGGTCGTCGACCACGGCATGCTCTACGGCATCAGCAGGTCGCAGGCGGAGGCCAGAGGGCGCGAGCTCTTCGACCAGCTCGACCTCGACGGGCTGTGGGATCGCCCGACCAAGACCCTCAGCGGCGGCCAGCGCCGTCGTCTCGACATCGCCATGGGCCTCGTGCACGACCCCCGGCTCGTGTTCCTCGACGAGCCGACCACCGGCCTCGACCCGCAGGCGCGAGCGAACCTCTGGACGCACATCGCCGACCTGCGCGAGAAACGTGGCTCGACGGTGTTCCTCACCACCCACTACCTCGACGAGGCCGACGCACTGTGCGACCGCATCCTCGTGATCGACCATGGTTCGATCGTCGCGAGCGACACGCCTGACGCCCTCAAGCGCAACGTGTCCGGCGACCTCATCGCCCTCACGGTGGCGGGGGAGAAGGATGCCGCGGCCGCGGCCACGACACTCGCGACGATCGCCGAGGGCGACGTCGCAACCGACGGCCTCCTGGTCAGCGCGCGCGTGAAGGACGGCGGCAAGGCGATGCCAGACCTGCTGCGTGCCCTCGACCGCGCCGGCGTCGAACTCGTGTCGATCGAGTCGCGCCGCCCCACCCTCGACGACGTATTCCTTACCCTCACGGGGCGCTCGCTCCGGGAAAGCGACTGACCATGAGCTTCGCACGAGAGACCTCCATCGTCTTCCGACGCCAGCTGCGCATCGCGCTGCGCGAGCCGGCGTGGATTGCCATCGGGTTGCTGCAGCCCGTGCTCTACCTCGCCCTGTTCGGACCGCTGCTCCAACCGCTCGCCTCCTCGCTCGGCACGACCAACGCCTACACGCTCTTCGTGCCAGGCCTCATCGTGCAACTCGCCATCTTCGGCGCGCTGTTCGTCGGATTCGGCCTCATCGGCGAGTGGCGTGACGGCGTCATCGAGGCCGAGCGCGTCACCCCGGCCAGCCGAACGGCGCTGCTGCTCGGGCGGGTGCTCAAAGACGTGCTGCAGATCTTCGTGCAGGGCTCGATCCTCATCGGTCTCGGCTTCGCCTTCGGCCTGCGCGGCTCGATCGGCGGCATGCTGCTCGGCTTCGCCCTCGCCCTTGCGCTGTCGACTGCTGTCGCGGCAGCCGGCTACGCGCTCGGCCTCACCCTCAAGTCGGAGGACTCGCTCGCGGCCGTGGCCAACGGGGTGTCGCTGCCCGTGCTGCTGCTCTCCGGCATCCTGCTTCCCATGACGATCGCTCCGCAGTGGCTGCAGACCGTCTCGGATTTCGTGCCGATCAAGCACATCGTGCAGGGCATCCGCGACCTGTTCCGTGGCGATTTCGCCACGATGGGCGTCGTCTGGGCGATCGTCTGGACGGTGGTGCTCGTCGCCGCTGGCCTCTGGATCGGCACGCGAACCTTCCGCAGGCAGAACGCCTAGAACCTAGAGAAGTCCCAACTCCATCGCCTTCGTCACCGCACGCGTTCGGTCGCTCACGTCGAGCTTCTCGAAGGCGTGGATGAGGTGCGTCTTGACGGTGGCTTCACTGAGGAAGAGCTGCTTCGCGATCGCGGGATTGCTGTGCCCCTGGGCAACGAGCGCGAGCACCTCGGTCTCGCGGGTGCTCAGGCTGATCGCCGGCTTCTTGACGCGGTTGACCAGCATCGCCGCGATCGACGGCGCCAGCGCGACCTCCCCGCGCGCGACGCTGCGGATGCCGGCGAGGATCTCCTCCTGCGGCGCCGCCTTGAGCAGGTAGCCGCTCGCCCCCGCCTCGATGGCGCTGAGGATGCTCGTGTCCGACTCGTAGGTCGTCAGCACGACGACCCGGATCTCGGGGCGTGCCGCCAGGATGCGCGCCGTCGCCTCGTCGCCGTCGATGCCGGGCATGCGCAGGTCCATGAGCACGAGCTGTGGCCCGAGCTCGATGGCGCGGTCGACGGCCTCGAGGCCCGTGGTGGCCTCCCCGATCACCTCGATGTCGTCGGCGGACTGCAGCAGCGCGACGATCCCGCCGCGAACGATGGGGTGGTCATCGGCGACGAGCACGGTGATCACGAGCCGTCTCCTTTCGGGAGGGTGATGAGCAGGGTCGTTCCGTCGGCGCCGCTCTCGATGTCGAGGGTGCCACCGACGAGGGCGAGCCGTTCGCGCATGCCGTTGAGGCCGAAGCCGTCGCGCGGCGCGTCGAGCTCGAACCCCGCCCCGTTGTCGGCGATGCGCAGGCTGCGCTCGTCGTCGGTCATGGAGAGGCGAATGGATGCCCGACTCGCCCCCGAGTGCTTACGAACGTTGGCAAGACCCTCCTGCGCGCACCGCAGCAGCACCACCTCGAGGTCGCGGTCGACCGCCGCGCTCACCGTGGACGTCACCTCGACGAGCATGGACGTCTCGCGCTCGAACCGCTCTCCGAGCCGTTCGAGCGCTCCGCCGATGCCGTGGCCGTCGAGGGAGGGTGGGGCGCTCGAGGCCACGAGCGCGCGGGTCTCGGCGAGCGCCGTGCGTGCGCCCTCCTCGAGCACCGCGAGCTGCTGGCCAGCGGCGGCCGTGTCGCCGGCGGCAAGCTCCCTGCTCGCGCGTTGGGCGATGAGCACGAGTCCGGTGAGGTCCTGCGCGATCGTGTCGTGGATCTCGCGGGCCAGACGCTCGCGCTCGCTCGTGACGCCGGCATCCCGGCTCAGGGCGGCGAGCTTCTGCTGGGTGTCGCGCAGCTCGTCGAGCAGGTACTGCTTCTCTGCGCTGCGTCGCTCGATCGTCGTGATCCACAGGCCGAGGGAGATGCTGAAGGCGAGGGAGAAGGCCTCGATCGCGACCGCCTGCACGAGGGCACCCGTGTCCGCTCCGGTCGAGAAGAAGAGGGCAATGCCGACGAGGATCGAGAACACGATGTTGACGATGATCGTGCGGCGCAGCCCGCACATCGCCGACCAGATGATCGGGAAGACGATCGTCTGCATCGTCGTGAAGGTCGGGCTCGACCAGACCGCGACCGGTGTGAGTACAAGGCAGAGCACAACGACAAAGGTCGCGGCCCGGTCGTCGTGCTCGAACCGCCACCCAACCGCGAACCAGCCGACGACGAACGCCGCGAGGGCGATGAGCCCGACGCTCGTGCGCGGCGTGACGCCCTGGGTGGCGACGACGATGCCGCTGAGCACGACCGAGACCGCGACGATCCCGACGTGCCACAGTCGCATCTCTCGCATCTAGCTATCCTTGCGGATCCAGCGGAAGGTGAGGCGGGCGAGCACGAGGCCGACCACGAGCCAGATCGCCAGCGCGATTGCAACGCCCTCGACGTTCCACGCCTCGTTCACCTCGAGCACCTCGAAGGACTCGGGAAGGAATACCGATCGCATCCCCTGCGCCATCCACTTGAGTGGAAAGGCGCTCGCGACGTTCTGCAGCCACTCCGGCAGCGACGTGAACTGCAGGTACACGCCGGAGATGAACTGCAGCACCAGCGTGATCGGGATGATGACGGCGGTTGCGCTCTTGCCGCTGCGGGGCAGGCCGCTGAGCCCGATGCCGAGCACGGCGGATGTCACCACCCCGAGCAGGAACACCCAGGCGAACGTCACCCACTTCTCCGGCTCGGTCGGCAGCGGCACCCGGAACACGATCGCCGCCACCGCGATGAGCAGGGCCGCCTGCAGAATGCCCGTGACGAGCACCTGGCCGATCTTGCCGAAGAAGTAGCTCACGACCGGCAGTGGGGTGCCGGCGAATCGCTTGAGCGTGCCGTCCGACTTCTCCATGGCGATGTCGATCGCGAGGTTCTGCAGGCCGCTGAGCAGGAGCCCGGCGGCGAGCATGGCGGGAAGGTAGAAGGCGGCGGCACTGACGTCGTTGCCGTCGGCATCCTGTCCGAAGCTCGCCTCGCTGAAGGCGACGGAGAAGATCGTCAGCATGACGAGGGGGAAGAGGAAGGTGAAGAAGACGCTGTCGCCCTGGCGGAAGTAGGTCTTCACCTCGTAGCCGACGCGACTCGCGCCGAGAGTGATCACGCTCATGCTGATGCTCCTTCGGTGGTCGATCCAGTCGAGACCAGACCAGAGTGCTTCTCGATCAGGTCGATGTAGACGTCTTCGAGGCTGGGTCGGTAGACCTCGAGCCCCTCCGGCTCGCCGAGCCTCGCGACCACGGCGCCAGGGGTGAGGGTGCGCTCCTCGCGGATCACCCCGTTCTCCCGCCAGCGCACGATGGGCACGCGAGACTCCTCGCCGCCGATCTCGTCGATGCGGCCGATCGCGACGAGCTGGCCGCCGGCGATGACGCCGGCCCGGTCGCCGAGCTGGGCTGCCTCGTCGAGGTAGTGGGTGGTGAGCAGGATGGTGGTGCCGTCTGCCTTGAGGCTCTTGATGAGCGACCAGAACGCGCGACGCGCCTCCGGGTCGAAGCCCGTCGTCGGCTCGTCGAGGAAGAGCAGCTCTGGGCTGCCGATGATGCCGAGCGCGACATCCACTCGCCGCTGCTGTCCGCCGCTGAGCTTGCGGATGAGCGTCTTCTCCTTGGCCTCGAGGCCGACAGCAGCGATGACCTCGTCGACGCTGCGCGGGTTCGGGTAGAAGCCGGCGAAGTGGCTGAGCTGCTCGCGCACCGTGACGTTGCCGCTCTCGCCGGTCGACTGCAGCACGATGCCGAGTCGAGCCTTCCAGTCGAGACCACCCGTGCCCGGATCGACGCCGAGCACGCTGGCCTCGCCGCTCGTGCGGTCGCGGTATCCCTCGAGGATCTCGATGGTCGTCGACTTGCCTGCCCCGTTGGGGCCGAGCAGCGCGAAGGTCTCGCCCCGCTCGATGTCGAAGGTCACGCCGTCGAGGGCGGTGAAGCCTCCGTAGTTCTTGCGAAGGTCGCGCACGCTCACAACCGGTTGGTTTGCTGTCATTCCCCCATAGTGGCGGTGCACGGCGCCCAGTGGCAAGCGTTGACCCGGTGGTTTCC
>Ga0307514_10004140_pt1 | contig 13441 bp, 21 predicted proteins | sample 16_EM_MG_FD_203088 | JGI IMG/M metagenome (GOLD analysis project Ga0307514, IMG submission 203088) | Populus trichocarpa ectomycorrhiza microbial communities from riparian zone in the Pacific Northwest, United States - 16_EM | ecosystem: Host-associated > Plants > Roots > Unclassified | place... | reverse complement strand
TTTCAAGTTCATCCTGCATCTGTTATCGAGCTCTGCATGGGACGGCCACGTTATCAAGTGTGGTGACGAGGTTGTCAGGAAGTGTTATTTCCGGGTTGCAGTCTGGCTTGCTAACCATATGAAAAATGCAGCGATATATGGGATTTATACTACCAGATGCGCAATCTGTGAATCACTACAGGACCGGCTGGGTGATCTGCAGAAATATCCCTTGCGTGATGCACAACAATATCGAGAATAGGTTGACAAATCGGACACGAAAAGCCTGCACATGAGGGCTGTAAAGTGCATTACGAATGCGCTATGGACACTTAGGGACGTGATACCATGGGAACTTGTCTGATCACACATTCTTTACACGATCCTTTTGGGGAACCTTCAATATTTATTAGATTGGATTAACAGGTTTCTTGACAGCCATGGCAGACTAAGCGCATTTGACAGTATCTGGAGTTCCATGGCACCTTACCCTGGGAGTTATATGCTATGGAAGTCATATCGGCATTTAAGTCAGGTCTCCGGCAAGGAAATGCGATCAATCTTGATAATTATTTTAGGGGTGTTTACAGCTGCTTTGCGCTGGAAAACGAATACGCCACGTCCCACTGCATAGCAAGAGCAAGATTTCAGGAAAGCAATCACTTGTGTGCAGTACTTGACAGATTTTGTATTGCTCTCCCAATATCGGAGTCATATGGACAGCACCATAGGGTATATGCAAGAGTACTTGCAACAATTCCACAAAACCAAAGACGTGTTTCTAAGGTATCAGGCTGGTAAAGTGGCAAAGACAAAAGCTGACATAATTTCAAAGGAGCTGACGGCACAGACTATGGCTCGCAAACTCCAAGAAAAAGCTAATGGATGTACGGCGGCTCAGAAGGCTCATGCACTGGCGGAAGATAGAGAAGAACACGTGTATCTTTTGAATCAGGCCTTGATAGAGGATTCACACTTCAATTTTCCAAAGATTCATTTGCTAATGCACTGGAGTGACCAAATCTCACAATATGGTAGCTGGCCACAGTTTTCAATAGAGATTTGTGAAGGTTCATACAAGTCATTGAGGGAAGCATATCGCTGAAGTAACTATAATGACAATATCCCGCGAATAATCAAAGGGTATGGCCAAGCCCATAACATTGCAATAAAAGAGCTTGAGATTGAAGCTTGGGCAGCAGAAAACCCAGACATAAAGGAGAGAATACAGGGTTTATTGTGACCGAAACGGACCAATAATGTACTAATCGTCAAGAAAGGAACCAGGATATTCATGACATTGCGTGGCAAGCAGTCGATTAAGGAAATATACAATATCGCACACATAGCGGAGGCATTCATTATTCCTGACTTGGTGAGGCATGTGAAATATTTTTTGGAATGGAATGTCTGCCAGGCTGGAGCTGATCCACTATCGGACAGAGAACGAATCCTCTTGCACGCTACGGTGGAGGTATACAACAGTCTGGAAATCCCAGTACCAGATCAGGATATGGATGCAGACAATACGTACAAAGTGCAACATCTACGTGTAACCGGGCGAAAAAGTTGCAGAGGTGGAGAATCTAGCAGGGATCCGATATAGGTATGAGTAGGGTCTATGAGACTGCTCAGTGGACACTGAAAATGTTATCGAGGCAGGGTTGTAGGGTTTTTGAATGCGTTGTTCACATTACAAGGGATGAATCGGGAGTCATTGAAGTTGGTTCATGTGACATTGCTGAATTGGGCGGGCAATCCGATACCATATGGCCCGGAAGGAATGTCAAGAGTCGAAGGATATGCTGGAGGGGGTGAGCGGAGTATTGTGTGGCTAAGTGCGATAGAGGGGGCCGTACATTTGATACCTGTGGAACCAGAGCGGAATTGGATAGTGAATAACCATGTAGATTATCATGTTTGGAATAAAATGAATGATGCGTAGTATAGAAGTAAGCTAGAGGGAATAAAGGGATATACAATTAGTAAATGGAAGGTGGTAGATATATGCATTAATAACTAAACTCAACTACACTCAACTACATACACATGATACACATTCACCCGACTCAGACTGCCCCGCCCCTCGTATATTATGAACTAAAACTAGACATTTTATTCGCAACGGCTGACATTTACCTAGAATTGTCCTTATCGTAGACCTAATCGGACAAGCTTACCTCTCTTCCTCTAATCTCTGCTCCATTCCTCCGTCTCCTCCTCCTCCTCCTACTCCTTCTGGTCATTGTCATTATCCTCCATCCAGAGGTTGAAATCCCACTTTTGGGGCTTCCCAAATTTCGCCTTTGCACCCGCTTCGGCCCTCTTCTCGTCATTGCTGTTGGCAGCCAGGATGTGCCTTCCTGCCTGAGCTGCAGCTCTTGCCTTCACGAAGTCTTTCCCGCTTTGGGGATTCAACCACCGTATCCAGCTAAACACATCATTGTTATCTGAATCAACAATTTCACCCTTTTTGGCGCCCTTAAATTTCTTGTAGCGTGCCTGGACCTGCTGCAAATGCTTCCGTATTTGGATAATCCTCTTCTGTATCTTGGCCTTCGAATGTTCAAATCCATGGTCGGTACTTGGCTAGGCTTTGGTCTTACGCTTGCCAAATTTCATCAGGTAGAATTCATTCTCTGAATCGGACACCACGCGGTCATAGGTCTCATCCACAAGGTCGAATTGGTCTTTGCAGAAGTACTCCGCTTCATTCGGAGAAGGAGTTTCCAGGTCTGACTCATCGTCTGGCTTGCTGGGCACTTGCTGGGCTTGGATCATGATTGGTGCATAGACCTGCTTTGCAAGCATGATGAAGTTCGATAGGTCGTCATCTGATGTGTTCCTCTCTATGTCTTCCGGGTCGGTACCATCCGCAGGGGGCTTTGTCAAAGCCCCGTACATTGCACAGATGTACCTTCCCTCCGGGATCCTGTTACTGATACTATTCAAGACCTCGGCCACTATTATCTTCTTTAGTGCCACAAACTGCCTGACTTTGGCAGTTGCCCAATAGTAGCCGCCATCGGGCATTACATTTGTTGCATCATCTGGGTCTACAATTATGACCCAAACAATCACCGCCTTGGGGGCAATTGGACGCCCCAAATCTTTATCGCTATCATTGGCAGCCTGCTCTCGTTGGAGAGCTGCGGCTGCCAGACTTTCCTTTACCTCTATCTCTTGGTCTTTCTTCAAACTGTCTAACAACAGATGGTGAAACCGCTCGCATGCCTTGTCACCATCTTTGTCACTCTTTGCGGACTTCAGCAACTTGCGTCTTCGACGAGGGAAGCCCATTTTTGGGGTCCATGGCAAAGCTTTTGAATGCCTCCCATGCAGCATTTGAAGTCCCACGTCTCCCTGTAATTTTATTCATGAGGGCATATGTCTTCATATGCCTTCCCCACTTCCGATACTCCTCTTCATTATCCTCACCCCAGCCCAACTGGGTTTTTGCACGTGACGTTGCCTGGTCTTCTTTTCCTGCCCTTCTCGACATGATTCTTGCTTAGTAATTGACTTCCGAAGCAGGAAATTAGCAACTGCTACCTGTCCGATATTACATGACTAGCATACCTAAGACGTTTTTAATATTGTGAATATAAATAGAGTCTTGCTCTATAGTTACTGGGTGGGTAATTATATTGATGTGGTTGTGACACTTTCGATTTTCTACTACAAAAATGAATTGTTCTGGGCACCAGAACAGTCGCTTTTATATGCTGGATTGACAATTGTATAGAGGGAAAGCCCACCTATACATATAAAATTTCCTTGCCGCCCATATCAGTGATCCAGCTATCAAAGGCACTTCTAAGTTCATTGGTTCAAATGGACTACCTTTACACGTTTCAGCTCTGTCTCTAGCAAATACTCATGCTACTAGATTCTAGGACTCCGTGAAGTGAGTAGCGCTAGCCTTGTTTAGACAAGCTCAAACGGATGCCAGGAGGAGTATTGGCACCAAGGTTATATAGAGTTTGGTTGAAACGGGACTAGAACTCACTAGGTTTAATGAAGTCTGGAAACACACAAAGAATAGAAATATTATGTTGTTCGTAGACATGGACTAAGTATTCTCGGTCCTAGCTTTCTTTCTTTCTCTTACAAACAAAGAGTGGAAACATAGTCTTGTTCTTGGAAATAAATGGGAAACAAAAAGCTAGATATATATGGTTACAAACAATGGATGACTAGGTATATGTCAGGGGTGAGATCGGATGCTAGGCCCTGGTGGCGAGACTGGACCTTAGTGCCTCTTGAGTTTGGTTGTTTGTCATATTCCATCAATGCAGTCCCTAAGTGTGCTCCCTCTTCGCACATCCCATCATCACAACAGTCCTACTAATTGTTTCCTCTACGTCCGTTTGATGAAGTTCTCCATACTTGTGTCCGATATTTAACAGATTTTGTACTGCTCTCTCGGTATCGTAGTCATACTGATAGCCCCATCAGATGCATGAGAGAATACCTGGAGTGATTCCATGGGAACAGCAACGTTTTTTTACGATATCGTGCTGGCAAATCTGCAAAAGCTAGCAGAGATTTGCTTGCGAAGGAGCTGACTGAGGCAAACAAATCCCGTAACAAACAGGCAAACATAAACGGACGCACCACTACGCAAAAGGCACATGCAGTCGCCGAGGATAGGGAAGAAAGGGTATACTTAATGATTCAGGTTCTGGTCAAGGATTCACATTTCAATTTTCCAAAAATGCATTTAATAATGCACTGGGCTTACCAAATCTCTCGCTATGGCAGTTTGCCCCAATTTTTGACAGAAATTTGCGAGACCTCCTATAAAGCATTTAAGGAAGCATACAGGTGCAGTAACCATGTGGACAGTATTTCTCAGATTATCAAGAGTTATAGCAGGGACCACAATCTAGCTGTTCGGGAGCTGGAGATAGCAGCATGGGCAGATGAGGATCTGGCGATTGGCGAGAGGGTGGAAGGTTTGCAGCGTCCGAAATGAGATGATAGGTAGCTAATTGTTACCCCTAGCACGAAGCTTTTAATAAGACTTAGGAGCATGTGGTCGGTGAAGAAAATCTACAATATATCCCATATAGAGACAGAGTTCGGAATATCGGACCTTGCAAAGCAAGTATGGGAGTTCTTGGAACGCAACGTCTATGATTGGTAAATGGAGGGAGGTAGAGAGTTTCATATAAGCGAGCTGAGAGGGTCTGTACGATATAGGCCAGTGGACGTGGAGAGGTCATGGCAAAATGAGTGTACATGTGCGCAAATGCGAATGAAAATTCGGCGATAGAGCTTGTATTGCATAAAGAGAAGTTAAAAAAATGTAGAAAGTGGCGATACCAAATTAAATCTAAGATCTCGAATTTTACTACGTTGATAATAGGTGTAGCGCGTTGCAAAGAAAAGTCATGCAAGGAGGTAATTGAAAACGGATGTAAGGAAAAGGAACGTTGAGATGGGCAGGAATGCATATAACGTGACAATAGTATTGCAAAGCTTGGTGAGGCATTGCAATGCACGAGTTTTTTTGCTGATGTAATCCAGATATTAAACCAATCCTGCGAGACTGTCTGACCCGATGTACAACACAGCCCATATCCCTAATCACACTCATAATCCAGCTGATCCTCCAAAATAATCCTCCCAAAAGATACCAGTACTACCACTGAAGACATCAATGCATCTGCCGCCTGCACTACTGCTACCTTCTTGTTATCCATCTTCCCTTTTCCCTTGTCTATACCTGAGCCCTCAGCTGCTGGTTTCCAACCTGAAGTGCATTCTTTATTGATCTGGTCTTTGGAACCACATTTGATGCACTGTTCTTCCTTCATATAAGCTTGCCTTATGGAGTAGGTAACTTTATCTTCTCCTAGCTCTTTCTCATATTTGCTTGAGGTTGTGGACTTATCAGGGGCAGCAGTAGTCTTTCGCTTGTCTGCCAGCTTACTCTTCTTGTTTTGGATACTAACTGCCTCAGGGGCCTCCTGTTTCTTGTCAGTAGAAGGCTTGTGTTCAGGTTTATGCTTGGGTTTTCTCCCCTTCGCTGCTGCAGCTGTCTGCGGTTTCAACTTGCATTGATTTTGCATCCATTGCTCACGCTGCTTTTCATTTTCCACATCTATTCCTGCATTTATAATTGCCTGAAAGCACATTTCTGAACTGGCTGGTGCCAGGTCTAAAGAGTCCTTATTCACACCCTTCATATACTCACATATATCTGCTTGAAGACCTGTGATTGGGCATTTCCATAACTGCTCTCGTGCTAGATTAGCAAGCATATTATGCATATGCATTCTTGACACTTAATACTAAATTCTTTCTCCAGATTACTGGTATTCCATCTGGAGGTTTCTCTTGGCCTCATGAACTTCATTCTTATTTTCGTATATAGCAATGAAGTCTTTAAGAAAGTCTTGATAGGTTACCCACACAGTCGAGCGAGATAGGGGGTCTGACCTGTATTTTTGTTCCTTGGCGAGGTACCAAGTTTTGGCACTATTAGTTAGGAGTGCCCCAATATAAAGAGTCTTGTCATTGGCAGTCTCGTAGGTAACTGGCATGCGTTTGAATACTATGGCTACATTGTTGAGGAATGCCTTGAGTTTGGCTAAGCTTCTGTTATATTTATTAGGCTGAGGAACATTTCGGGATTTCTTTTTTGTAGGAGGTGGTTGGGGGATTTCCGATTGTTGTTGGCAGTGTCTAGTAGTGTCTGGGGCTAGTCTCTATGTCTTAGTAGAGACGGTGCCCCAGGGATCCTTGGGATCCCTTAGGTTCCTCTTTAGAGATATAATAGTTTTTAGTGCAGCTTCCCCAGCTTCCTTAATAGTTGTGTCCCTATTAATTGGGTCCTGGGTTTCTTGTGCAATCTTCTTCTTTGTCTACTTGTGTAGCTGGACTAGCTTGTCATTGACTTCTTTGAACTCCTTGCATGCTGCCTCAACTATCAAGGTAGTCTCAGTCTTTAGGAGATTAGTCATACCTTCTCATTGCTTGGTTAATGTATCAGCTATCCGATCCCTAAGTCTTTTGACTTTCTCAGATTTGAAGGTGTTCTCAGGTTGCAATAGTTCAAGTTCGCCTAGACCTGTTGTCTAAGTATTTTAAGTTCCTCGTACAGTGTCCTAGCAGCTTCAAAAATGATATTTTAGGCATCCTGTTGCTTTTTTACTTCAGTTGTCTAGGATATAATAGCTGCCGCAAGTTCGTTGAGTTCAGTACCATCAGCAACAATTATCTGACATACTGACGCTATCGTCCTTCTGCGTGCCTCCCATAGCATCCTTGTGTCTCCCGTGTCTCCTGTACTATCTCCTCTCAGTCCTATCTCCCCCTGGCATCCTCTCAGACCCTTGGCAGTTCGCTTCTGCCACAAGCGTTCTTTCACACCGCGCCTCTGTCAAACTCGCCATTTTTGCCCACATCACGTACCCCTTTACCTATCGCATCACCTTCTCCAGCCATGTTGGCGCTCAACCTCTCCCTTTTTATGCTCCTCTCGACTTCTCATGAGTCTTCTTTGTCCATCTGTGGTCCCTTGCAGACTCTCAACATTCTACATCAATTATGTATTGCTATCTATTCACTTCTTGACACAACTTCTCATTCTATTCGCTATGCATACAGCTCATTCCATATCCTAAAATCTATTCTATTATTCACCAACCATACCTTCTCAGTTTCTAACAGGATCAAATGCGTCATCCTCTCTATATCTGCTATCCTGATTACATACATACTATTCCCATCCGCTCTTTGTGCCACTTGTATCATTCCCTCCTCTTTCCACAGCCTCGCTGACCCGCACAGCCTCAGTAGCATTACCAATGCGATCTCGTGTATTCTACCTATATTCTCGTGAACCCTGAAAAGGCGCCCCAGCCTTCTCACCATGCGCCCATCGAGTTGACCTATGCCCCTGTCCTCTGGTGCACGCTCCTGCTGTCGTACCCATACCCAATCCGCCCTTTGTTTCTTCCATTTTCTAAACCCCTCTTTCCCTGTCCACTGCAGCTTATGTATAATATCGCCGTCCCCTTGAAACTCCTTAACCAGTACTGACAGTGTATTGTAGTAATGTGCCATGTACCGCGATATACTCTCAAGGTCTGGTGTGACTCTCACATCAACCACATTCAGGGACAAATAAGCACAGAATCTCTGTAATAAGACTGGGATATCTAACTCTGCTGCCAACGTAGATAGGTCTGTTCCAGCAGGCCTGTCCTCTCATTGCCGTCCTACTAATGTAGGTCTCCAAATTCTTCCCCGCTTTTTCTCACATTCACTATCCCCGACAGGCTCCTCCGCGATCTTCAGGATCTCCTCTAGAACCGTTATATCTCAGCTCCCCACTATCAGATTCAATTCCCGCACTCGAATTGCATAGTCCCTCAAGATGGTATCCAGAATCTGTTCCATAGCGTCCACTCGGTTTGAGCACCTATAGGCATCCTTTAGGGGCTTGTGAAGGGCCTCTGTGATCTTCATAGAGTCCTGCGGAAGTGTCTCAAAATCCTTGATTTGCGAGTCATAATGAGTCAGCAGATGTAGCTTGGGACAGTTGAACATGCCCTGCTGCAGGATGTCATGCACTATCTGTTGTCTCTCGTCCTTGTCGGCTGCTGCCTGTTTCGCTCACTGGGTAGGTGTCAGCATGAAATACTGCTTTAGCATTGTCTATCGTGCCTGGCCTTCTGCTAGCTCTTTAGAAGCCCTTGCTGCCTCCTCCCGGTCTGTTTTCGTTGCCCAAAATTCCTGGAAAACATTCATGCATTCATGAAACTCTTCCAGATATTTTTTCATGTATGCAATAGTCTCAGGTGTATGGCTTTGGTATTGTGCAATGAGGCAGAAGTCCGTGATTGTACGTACACAGTGAATTGCAATTTTGCAATTACCCTGAGCAGTTGCTGACAGGCCCTGAGTGTCCTTGGTTTGCTGCAGCACGGCCGCAAAGCATGTCAACATGACCCAGTTGACACTCCATATTTCCACACCCCTCCACATTGTAATTTGCCGATACCGCTTTCCGGGCTGTCTGTACCCCGGGTATGGTGGAATGTTATCCCATATCTTATCAAAGACCTCAACTCACTTATGTTTCTTCAAAAAGCCCTCTGTCCACTCCATTAGATGTTTCATCACTCTAAGGAGAATATTATGTAGAATGTCCACTCGGACGATTAGGTACGGTATGATGCCCTTGAGAGTCCATAGTACATTAGTGAATAGTTAAATACTCTCTTTTCCTAGCCTTCTTTGGATCAGCTCAAATTTACCATAGTGGTGATCCCATTGGGCTCCTCAGTATACTTACTCGTCCAAATCACCCACCTGAAATAGCCTCTCATACTGCCCATGATCACGCATCCTATATGGTCTTTTTGAGACCTTGCCAAGCTCGCTAGGAGTCACCACGCAAATAGGGCAGCGATTGGTTTTGATCCTATGGATAGTAACATTTTCCAGGTGATCTGCTAGCCATGTTGAAACGATAGGGATACATTTCCTCACTTTTTCATCACCGCAGCTCACAGTGTATTCTCTGTCCTGCACTACCAGTGGTTAGCAAGTAATATTCAGTGTCTTTGGATAGCTATAGATCCATAGCAGTGGTTCTTATACCTCATATATCTGACCGAATGGGCTCAGAATTCGTTCCAAAATGGTATGCTGCACCGTCAGCGCATCATACTTCTGCTGTTAGATTGTAAAGCCCTTGATTCCCCTATTTTGCTTGGGCCCCACCAGCAGCAGGCCTATCAGAATCCATGCTTGTGCGGTAGGTTTATTGCGAATCTTTGAGTGTAAATTACCAATCAACATGTATAATGGCCACAATTTCTTATCCCCTGAGAAATTAGTGAGGAACGTCTGACCTGATGTGAGAATAACTGGAATGAGTGTGGAACCGCTGGGAAGTGTCATCTAACGCATTGTCAGCATACGTGGTCTACTGCAATTCCTAGCAATTTCTGGATCCCAATTATACCTGCGTTTGCCACCACTAATCACCTGTATGCATTTCTATATATACTCTGTTTCCCTCCTCATCATAGTCCTGAACTGGTTCATATACCAGATGTTCTGCAAACATTCGTTGCCATAGAAGATATGATACTGTACTCTTAACATCCCTATAATAGAACGCACACCCCTGTTGTAGATGGAAATCTACTGTTCCCTGTAGCCATCAGCATTGGTCCACTACTAGCTCACGCATCTTATTCTGCCATGTATAACCAGATTTGAAATCGACTCTGGATATCTCTGGCAGGTCGGTCGGAAGTAGGTTGGTCTTGAAGAATTTATCGATTCGCCATAGGGAGGCTTTGCTCCGATGGAAGTATCGAGCAAGCTTGTATTCATATGCATTTTCGAATGGGGCTAGCGGATTAAAATCTGGACTTCGGATATACTGCATTAGCAAAAAAAATAAGCACAGCTTTGTGGGTCATTGTGTGTCATCGTGGCATCACTGTCTCTTGGTGTCTCTCAGGTGTCTCTCAGGTGTCTCCTGGTATCTTTTAGTCTCATCGGAGCTAGTAGTTTTCCTTCTGGAGACAGTTTTGGAAAAGTGACGGACGCCGCCCGATACGCTCCCGATTTACCCCGATTACATAGGATTCTCTTTATTCCCAATGTTCATTTTTTCACTTTTTTTCCTGATGTGGAAGATACATATTCCGATTACTTTGCCAGCTTCGTACTGTGATCCCAGACACTGAGGAGCTCATCGTAGTTCATCCACTTCCTCTACAGTGGGCTGTAGCTATGCACACCTCCTTATCAGTATCAAGTTCAGATATTCATTTTCCAGGGCAGATATTCTCATGCATAGTACTCACCAGGAAGTTTTCACTGGTAACACTCTGAGGGCTCTTCTGCAGGTTTCCAGTAGCTGATACCGGTTCCTGAGCATCCTCAATACTGATACCCATATTTGATTGCGGAAACAATACCTCTGCTAATATCTCCTCCATTGATGCCCTCTCCATTACCAGACTTTGTTCGATGTGGGTCTTGATGCGTTTCTCAAAGGCTGCCATCATCGTTTGTGAATGGCTATGTTTGCTAGTAAACTCCTGAACATCCTCTGCCGGCTGTGTAGAGTCATAAGCCACCGACTCATTCCCGTGATGCACCCGAGGTGCCGGCTGTAATGACCAGCTACTTTGAACTCGAAATGATAATATGGACACTGCATTTGATATTGATGTTAGATTAATATGTTAATGTTCATGCGTATATGGAGATAGGTAATAGGTACACTGAGCGTCCACTCCTAGGTCCCTATGACTTACGCCGCGAACCTTATAGATCCACCTGCCTCCCACACCCCCACATTACAAATAATGCCAGCGTATAGCAAAGTCCCAATATTGTAAAATTATAGTCATTCACCGGTACTCTTGTGGCTGTGAGATCATATCCACTGTAAAGTCACCACAATGATAATATGTATATCGTTGATTTTTACCATTCTACACTTCCTTGGCGATGTGGGTTGTATTGTCTGTTGTGTGTAGACGGAACCAGACCATGAGTGGCTACCTGCATGTCCGTGCTGGCTGGCGCTGATGGCTGGTGGATCGACAGGGTACCAGCGCGCTCGTGATTGCCCAAACAGGCAATTCCAAGGACTAGTAGGTACGCCATGTCCAGGAGTCTTGTCCTATATTTTTGCAGCGAATCTAAGACCCAGTTTAATGAGACCTTAGATATCTACCGTAGACTGTGAGATGGTAATAGAAGACCCTGAAGGGACATGAAAAACCTTGCCTCGTATATACCAGTACCCCTATAGCAAGTGTAAACAGGCACGAAGCCTATATAGGGAGGCTCATATCCAGGCCCATATATACTCAATCCGCCTTTGTTTCTTGAGCTACTGCTACTAATATAGGTATCTTTGCTTTTTGGGATTGATTATGAGTAACATGCTGATGGATCTTGGTGGTGTGCATTATATATTTAGCTCTAGCATGCCTGATGGAATTTGAACTTCGTATCATGCATATATAATACCTGGACCACTACCATCTTTCAGTAAGTCTGTACTGGATCATGATGATCTGTGCACAGACTAACTAGAGCCAGTATAACATTTGATGTCTGCCAGTGCATCAGCGGACACAGGCAGGGAGGGGCCCGGGATGCATTCTGAGGGGACGGTTAAGGAAGCTGCTATGAAGGTCGGATTTTTTGATGACGGGGTCCCATCACAACTTTATACATTATGGTGGGGGCAGGTCTATAGGGGCATCCAAAACTGGAACTACTTCGGCAGTGCTGAAGCAGGCACCAGCTGGTGGAATGATTTTTGTGAGTGGGCTGCCAGCCAGCCCACCATGGCCCCTCGGGGTCTGGTTGGGTATAGTCAGGAGGAAGTTCAGCGGAATGTCCACATATTGTGTGACGATATAGCAAAAAAGGCCCGGAATGTTGGGACATGCATTCTGCACCCGTTTCTTGTGTTATTTACCCGCCTTATACCGTTAATTCCCTTGTTGTTTCATCTATTTCCAGTATCTATTATCGTTATCTTTGTTATATCTTACGATATCTCGGGTTGTTCCTATTCATATTCGTCTACAAGGATATTCATTGTGCATCTTGTTCACATGCTTCTGTTCACACCCTTGTTTCTATATGCCACACTGTTTCATACAAGTCTGACATGCGTTTAGCTTTCCTGTTTACGGACTGCTCTACATTACTTCCTATCACAGTTAGTCTCTTCTACTACGCTGTTCAGCTGCTCTCTCTTGTATTTAGTCACTGGCATCTCGCACTTAGTTAGAAGAATAACGACGCTTTCTCCTGCTCATACGCACTGCTCGCTTGAATATCTTCGCTCGCCTGCTGCACACTCCGCTGGTTCAACGCTACCCCACTAATACTGACGTTCACATTTATGTTAGTATACACGCTGTATTCACACACACATATCCTACTACAATAGGTTATGAGCCCGGAGCCCTAGCCTTTCCCATACTCTAAGTCTACCCCCCCACTTTAGTATTCTTGTGTCGGATATCTCTTCTCTGCTTCTACAATGGCTGGTGGTGAATCCTCCTCCTCTGGTTCTGGATCTGGCGGTGCTCCCCTTTCCCCCTCTGAAGATCTCACACAGCCAATGCAATTTAAGCTGGATAACATCCCTCGCTTAACTGATAGTGCAGGATACAGGGCATGGTGTTCAATTGCGACTCTTTACCTTCGGTCTCACTCCCTTTGGAATGTCGTCAATGGCACAGAAACTGCCCCCTCTGTGTTACGGGGCCACTATTATCCCTTTATGCTTGAACTTCAGCAGATAAATAGCGGGGCCAAATATTAATCCTACCACATGTTACGGGGCCACTATTATCCCTTTATGCTTGAACTTCAGCAGATAAATAGCGGGGCCGAATATTAATCCTACAACAGAAGTAACCCGCAACTCAGGTTAAGTCTTTCAGGATAT
>Ga0307514_10004139_pt1 | contig 13441 bp, 20 predicted proteins | sample 16_EM_MG_FD_203088 | JGI IMG/M metagenome (GOLD analysis project Ga0307514, IMG submission 203088) | Populus trichocarpa ectomycorrhiza microbial communities from riparian zone in the Pacific Northwest, United States - 16_EM | ecosystem: Host-associated > Plants > Roots > Unclassified | place... | reverse complement strand
TTTAGTAGCAAATAAAACTTTCTGTCAAAGTGAATTGTAAATTATATGTGATGTGACTTTGTAAGTCTTACTGCCCCACCAAAATTCGCTCTCTGAACTGGCAACCCACCCCATGTCTATGCACCACCACCCACCTTTCTCCTATACAGGTGATTGAATTCCACAAAATGATGCCTTTCATTATTGAGACACCACAGTTACTTGCATTTTGAACATGCTTAGCAAAGTTTGGGTGGAGATTTGGTATTTCTGGCTGGGCTTTCCTGCTGGCAAAGCCACCATCCCAGCTACTTTCCATTCTCAAGGTGTACTGAAAATTGCCTGCAACTCCAGCTCTGGCTGAGGGGTAAAGATATGCCCTCTTTGATGTTTGGCAAAGTGGGTTTTAGCCTTGTTCACTATGAGAGCTGTGCAATGGATATTGGTATCCCTCCTCTGAGCCTCAACTCTCAGGCACATTTCAGATGGAACTCCTTGTGTGCAATGATATTGGGACTTCAGAGCATGTCCTTAGCACCATACTTGAAGGATATTTTGGGGTGTTATGGGCAGAGTTGTCCATCTGGGCTGTGCAGTGACATTTTCGAGTTTTTGGGGAGCTGATCTTGAGACAACCCTTTCAACAAAAACAGCCCTTTTTATCGGCACCCCATTCCTGTACAGTCCTTAATTTTTGCAAAAATGCTCTCAAGACATAAGAAAGTAAGTTTATAATGCTCCCAGGCCACCCCCACAGAGTTGTGGTTGCATTGCTAAATATTTGCAGGTGGGGAGTCGGTTGCCATGCCCAAACGGGCCGGGAATGCCAAAGTTACGATCTAGGGGATAGTGTTGTAAACACTAAAAGATTCACGGGGTTTGAAACATAGAGATCACACTTTTGCCTGGCCGTAACTCACGTAATTCGTCCGAAATTTATAATGCTCTGGGCTTCAGTGTGATCTGTCGTGTACGGACTTAGCATAATCATGGTTAAAGCGACGCATATACCTAGATACATCAACTGAGGGTTAGCTTAGCTAGCTGAGCATGGTGCCAAAACCACCAAAAACACCAGGTGCAGGTTCGAAACCTGTAGCGGTGTAAACACTGAGATCGCAGGCTAGAAACCTACATCGCCCGATTGTTGCCCTAAACACTAAAAAAGCAGGCACAAACCCTGCAGGGATCACTCTTTTGCTCTACTTTGGCGTGGTCATAATGAATAACGATTTGGTGATACCGGTGATATGAGTCGAATACATATACAAAAAACCGGCAAAAAAGCCACATCCGGGTTCAAGCCTGGGACGTCAATGTTTACAGCACTAATTATGTGAACACTATAGGTTCGAACCTGCTCGTTGGTGTTTCTAGCGCCGTGCTCAGCTTGTTAAGTTAAGATATGGCTTCTTGTTAATTCATCAGAGATACACACTTTACTGGTAAATGGGATTGGTATGTCAATGAAAGGTCTGCTCGAGCCCTGTAACCTTGCTTCATGGTATCTTTCAGATAAAAAGGAATTTGTGAAATTTATTATTAGCGTTAGTCCGGACCACACGCCACAAATCGTATCATAACTCGCACCACAACTCTCACCACAACTCGCACCACAACTCGCACCACAATTCACATCACACACGCTATAAGTACCCGTTGTGGGAGTCCTATCATCCTACTGTAATTTCAGCCGTGGACAGGCGTGGTGTAAGATTCCTAGTTTGTCATGTGATTGACGTGCGATTGGAACCATACTAAGTGTTTCACACCACAAAAGGCTGAATTGTAGTCTAATCTATAGTATATCGCCTAAGTTAGGGATATAGGAGAATAGAAGCGCAAGAGCGTTTGGACCTGATGGTGCTGCGCATTTGGCATTGATATTGACCACTTTATATTTCCGTAAATACGCCCCCTCAGTAGCCCACACTGCCCTACCCTCATTAGTCTTCCCTTCCCCCTCTCCCCTCCTCCTCCTCTTTCTCCCCGCCTGGTACTTACCTAAAAAATGCCTTCAACCACACCTGTCCATTCCACATTAGCTCTCTTCCCTCATCCCCCTCCCCCGTCTCACTCACCAGCGCAAACGCTAAAAACTCCCACAGCACACCCCACACCGTATTCCTATCCTGCAATAATAACCCAAGCTCTACAAGCTGTTGGCGCTCATCCTCCGGGATCTCGGGATGTGCGGACTCGGGGTCGGAAAAGAAGTATGCTGGCACCTCAACATCGTGGTCGTTAGAGTCGGGGGGGAGGCGGCGGAGACGGATGTTGTCGACTTCGTCGCGAGACATTGTGATGGTATTGTATGAGAGATGGTGAAAGAGGGTTTAAAAGCTGTGGGAATTGGGGAGAATAGAATGGTGGTTTGTTTGTTGAGTGTAAACGGGAATGGGTCGCCAGGCAAACGCCAACGAGTGATGGTTTGTTTGGCAAGTATGGGGGATGAAACAGAAGCTTCTCGGGGTTTTCAACCAGAAAAGGGTTCAGGAGTTTACCACGGATGCCCTATACGGTTGACGAATAATGGGCCGTCTATGAGGTTTCTGTGATTTGCATTTCGTCCCAAAGGAATTCCATCGGATTCATAACTGCGGGTGATCTGTGAAGATGGAGGTAAATATACACGATATCTGGCGAAATCGCCAAAAGCTTTAGTGAGCCTGCAAACAAACAGGTCCTGCAAACACCTATTCTACCCCGTCTCCACCTGCACCCGCACCCCCTCCATCTCCCATGCAACCCCCTCCTTTCTCAACACACTCACTATCCCAAGCGGCAATAACTCATCCCTCACAATGCAATACCCACCCCATCTTTCCACCATCTCTTGACCCCAGATCATCATGATCCACTTCCAATAAACATCAATATTCCTTCCCCGTCCATCCCCCTCTGCGAGCACATCATTCACTTCCCTCAGATTTGGCGCTGGAAACACTCGTGGTGCTGCCATCTTCGCCTTCGCCTCCAGCAAGCTCATATAAACCGACGCCCAATCCATGTCTCTACTTTCACGGCCACTCAGATACTCCTCGAACGTCATGAACTCTGTGTGCGGCTGTGGTTTCCACGCCTTCTTTTTCCGCTCGAATTTCTCGCGGTCGTGGGCGACGAGGCGCTGGAAGCCCTCATTTGGATCGTACGGGAGGTTGCCGCCGAAGCGGATTGCGTTCAGACCTATGAAGGGATTGTAGACCTCTAGGCCACCGAGGCGGGTGGGCCAGAAAAACCAGCCGGTGGGGATGTTGGTGATGCTGAAGCGGTGGGATATTACTGAGGCGAGGTAGGAGATGACTGAGCCGTTGTGTTCGGGGAAGATCTCGGCGTGGATACGCTGTAGCGTTTTTTCCGTCTCCATGAGGTGGCGGACGCCAAAGCATCTAGTTGGCGCTGCAAATTTGCGGAGAAGATATCGGAGGTAGGTGTTGTAGGTGTATACCCATGAGAAAATACTTTCGCAGGCTGCAAGTTGGTGCTGGAGGTCCTTGATGTGAGTATCCACCAAGGCTTGGTCGATGATGAAACGACCGGAGTAGTCCAGCTTTAGTAGGCCCCAGCGGATCTCGCCAACGGGAAATCGAGGGTTTAGAGGGCCGCCGATACAGATTGCACCGGTTTTTTCTTGGTTGAATTCCAGACCAACGGTGTCGGCAAAGCTTGTCATTGTTTCCCATGCCTTGGCACACTGCGCTGGGTCTGAGTTCCAAAACCATAGGTCATCTTGAACCCGATACAGAAACATGCCGCTGCAGTTTTTGTTTACGGCGTAATCTATACAGAAAAGCATTATCTCTCCTAAAGCGCTGCTGAGTGTGTGCGAGATAGGTAGCCCCCTCCTGCAGACTCGGATGTCGGCGTTGGTCCCATTTTGAGGGGACTTTAAGGGAGCTTCCATATATGTCTTGAAGAGTTTGAGCCATTTTTCAGGTGCACCAAAGTACTTCATGATCGTGAGAATAGAGGTATGTGATAAGTTTTGCCAGAACAATTTGAAGCCCGAACAAACAATGGTGTGTTGATCTTTGAGGTTGCGACTTAATAGTGATTCTGTTATCATGAGATGCAAGAATGATTGTTTGAGTCCGGGTCTTTTGGTTCCTCCGCGCAGCTGGTTCATGAAGTATATATCACGCTGCAGAGTTTGTCGTGTCCCATTTATTGATTTGGGAAGCGACTGAGGTAAACCTGGTTCTTTCGGCTTCTCATTCAGATAGTATTCGCGCCGAGCAGATTCTCTTGGTGATTGGGAAGTTGGTGGCTTCCAGGATGGACCATCAAAGAAATGGACGAACTGAGTGTAGAGGGTTCTGCTCCAGAATGTCCCTATGCATTGTAAGAATACCTAGGCAACGGTTAGCAATGGGACTTAATTGCACGGATGACCAGGGAACTGACAGCTAAGGGAAGATCTTCGTCCATATAGAACCCGTACTTTCCGTTGAGCTGTTGCCTTATCTCGACCGGGACACCGTCTTTTGGCCAGGACCACGTATCCATGGACGAGAAGTACATTTTGACAACGTCGGTGAACTCCTTCAGCACAACCCGATCTGCCGCGATTGCCTTGAGAGTCGCCGCTTTTTCATTCGACAGCAAACCTGCATTGAGCAGCAACTTGATGGCTTCTTTAACGTCGTCCTCATTGGCTGTGGTGTATTTAGCAGCATTTGATGTGATAGATGAACGCAGGATAGCTACAGACTTTTGTCCCTCAGGTGTGTCACAAAATAGCTTGTCAAGATACGCTTCTATCTTGGCGGCGTCGGTATCGTTCGGGCTGAAAACAAGTTCCTCGAACTTCGCTCGCTGTTCATGCATCCCACCCCCTCCCACCCCTTCACCTGTAGCTTCATCCACTACTTCCGCCATGTTCTCCCCCTGGCTTCCAATACCCAACCTCGGAACCCTCTCTACCTCTCCAGCAACCAACCACTCCTGAAGCAGCTTCGCAAACAACCCTTCAAACACCTGCATCTGATTCTCCCGCTCAAACCCAGTCGCCAACTTTTTAGCCCACCCCTCAACCGTCTCCTTTGAAATGCTAGGATCATGTTCAGCAAGTCGAAGCAACTGCTTGTACTGATCCATCGTGTGGTCTCCACCGGCTGGTCTGTGCTTCGGACTCGTTGGGCTTGACTGCTTGTTCATTTCCATGATTTTGCGAACCTTTTCCGCCGGCAGGATGACATTGTCGGTTAGGAGTGAACGCACTGTTGCAAGGCGGGGCGTAAACGCTGAGCTTGCTTTGGTTAGCGAGTCGAATTTAGTTTGGGTCAGAGAGCGCAGGGTTTGTGCGAATGGCGGAGGGGTGGAGCCGGATGACAACGTGGCAGGGTAGTGGGTGGAAGGAGACTGGGGAGCAGAGCCTTTATGTTGTCTGCAAGTCGTTGTACTGGCGTTATGGGATAGTAGTTTGTGAACTACCAGGGATGAATCCTTCCTGGCCTGGACTCGAATCATGGCAGGCAATTGACCAGGAGGTAGAGGTCGCCGGCGGTTAGGCTACCGTGGGGCGGGCAGAGGCCCTAGCTGGAGGATATTGCTGCACTGTACAACTGCCACAATAGACTATCACGAGTCCTCTTTGTTTATAGAAGATCTCGGGCTGTGTTATCGATAAGGAATTATGCGTGATGGCAAGTAAAGATAGAAGCTACGAAGTCGTGGTCGCAGAGCCGCACCTTAACCAATGAACCCTGGACCCTAGCCGCGGCAACTTCCTGCAGGACAACATCCAATGTATGCCGCGGACGCTGATTACTTATTACACTTTGGCAGATAAGTATAAATACTTAGCATCCTTTGCTTGTATCCCCTCAACCGTAGCAAACAGATTCGGGACCGTGAAAGCCACAATGATTGATAACCTGGTTATGCATTGTAATATATATATAAGAATTTTCGGGGCTGCCACGGCGCCGAAATGCTACGGATTAGGGGATACGGTTTGAGTACTGTACTACTCACAGCGGTCCGGGCGTCAGCAGTCATATGGGGGTATCCGTCTGGAAATTTTTATATACTTGTCAGCGTCAGCAAGCCGGTATCCGACGGGTTAAAGTCTGTCAGCATTGTAGAATGCTATCTAAAATAAGCCAGGCATTTTGTAAAGCTATGTAAACTCGAGTTAGGTCTGCTGTTGGTCAAGTATGGGTGCATATGATAGAAATCAGAATTGACAGACCGTAAAAAGCTGTCAGCAACGACTGTCCAGTAGAAAAATACTCGTCAGCACCAACCAGCGTCCGGACCACTGTGAATAGTACAGTAATCAAGTCTGGATGATTAGTTGCGGACTTAACCACATCGTCTCGTCCCCGCCTCCAAAACTCATCCCGTAAGCAGTACTGTTTATGCACCTGTAATTAACTCTGCAGTTCGTTGTTCCTGGTCATGATATAAAAATATTCTGCGTGCAATAACTGCAGACAGTTACACCCGAAGCAATCCGTTACACTGCATGCTACCCAGAACAGAATCTCGGCCGGAATGAGGCAGATTTTAAATGTAGCTACTCTATTTTCTTTGGCTCAGCTGATTTGACATGCAGTTCTTACGTACAGCCGGGTGTAACGATACGAACAAACACAGGCGTAAGTGCACAAACTCACTGTAAGGCGGTATATACATACTCGCAGCTCCGTATAAAATTCCTCTTCCCTTTCTCCGCCAATTTCCTCCCCAACAATGCTTCTCAATTCCACCCAAGCCCTCTCTTTCCTCTCCCACCGCTATGACTACATCGTCCTCGGCGGTGGCACAGCGGGGCTAACCCTTGCAACTCGTCTTTCTTCAGACCCCTCACTAACCGTCGGCGTCCTCGAAGCCGGGGAGCTACAAATCGACAACCCACTTGTGTACATCCCAGGCGTGTACGGGCAAGCACTGGGGGGTGAACTCGACTGGAACTTCACTACCGTCCCGCAAGAGCATGTCAACAACCGCAGTATCCAGTGGGCGCGTGGTCGTATGCTCGGCGGCTCCAGCGGGTTGAACTTCATGGCCTGGAACGTGGGGGCACGGGAAGAGTATGACTGGGGGTATGGCTGGGACTGGGAGACGATTTCGGCGGCGTGGAAGAAGGCAGAAACGCTGCACCCGCCTATGCTCACGGCGCAGTTGGAGTTGTTGACGACGCCGCCGGTAGAGCCAAGGTTCCATGGAACGGACGGCCCCGTGAGCTCGAGCTTTTCGCAGTGGTTCCCGAGCATCTCAGCGCTGTTCCTGCCGAGTCTTGAGAAGCTTGGTCCGAAGACACGGGTGGATTCTATGGGCGGCGAAAATACAGGCGGTTACAACAGTCTGTCATCGGTTGAGCCGAAGAGCGTGACAAGGAGCTACAGCGCATCTGCATACCTCGTCCCGAATATCGACCGGAAGAACCTCATCGTCCTGACCGGGGCCACGGTTTCGCGGGTAATTCTGAAGGAGGGCGTAGCGCGCGGGGTAGAGTTCCTAGATATCAACGGCGCACTACACTGCGCAACCCTCAATTCGCAGGAAAAAAGCGAGATCATTCTCTCAGCGGGGAGTATCCAGAGCCCGCAGATCCTTGAGCTCTCAGGGATCGGGAAGGAAAGCGTTCTCGCAGCCGCCGGGGTGCCGTTACTGGTCCGCAACGATCACGTCGGCGAGAACCTGCAAGACCACACTTGTAACCCCCCCTGTAATACATTTCTCACACCTAGCTAACACTCCTAGACTGCCCACTCACCTACGAACTCACCCCCAACAACCCAACGCGAGACCTATATCGCACCTCCCCCTCTTTCAGAGCCGCCGCAACTGCCGAATACACCGAAAACCGCACCGGTATCCTAGCCTCGACAGTTTTGGCCCTGGCCATGCTCCCACTCACCTCCATCCTCTCACCTTCCTCCCTCCAATCCTTAATCTCTACCCACTCCCACCCAGACCCCTTCACCAACTTCGCCCTCCCCCGCTCTCCCACCGACGACAAAGTCGCACAGATAGAACTCATCTTCGTGCCCTTCAAACTCAACGACCCCGCCCCGGAACCGGGAAAAACCTACTTCACCCTCTTTGTTGGGTTAATGCACCCGCTCTCTAGCGGGAGCGTCCACATCTCCTCCTCTGACCCCCACGCGCACCCCGTCATCGACCCGCGCTACTACAGCGAGCCACTCGACAAGACCGTTATTCTCGCGGGCGTGAAGTTCGCGGAAAAGGTGGCGGAGCAGGAACCGCTCAAGAGTGTGTTAGCACGGAGGATAGATGAGGTTGGGGAGGGGGAGGAGGGGCTGTGGGAGTTTGTAAAAACCCAGTTACAGAGTGTGAAGCATCCGCTGGGCACGTGTGCGCTTGGGAAGGCGGTGGATGGAGAGCTCAGGGTGAAGGGGGTAGGGGGACTCAGGGTTGTGGATGCGAGTGTTATTCCCACACAGGTTGCAGCGCATACGCAGGTTACAGTTTACGGGATTGCTGAGAGGGCGGCGGAGATTATTCTCAAAGGGAGGAAGGGGTGATGCGTGAGTCATAGTGTATCACTCAGGATGGGTTTGAGGTGTGGGGTGGACCATGTGCTTGCAGGGAGAATAGACTAAAGAGAATTTCGAGACGAGTACCTACCTAATGTACTAACGTAATTTATGGTGTAACCGCCCGCGACCTAGCAACCGATCACGCAAAAAGCACGCAAGCGCCCGGAGCAGGGATGCTTAATTACCCCGCACACAAACTCAATTTTCACTCTCTCCCCGCAACAACGCAACCATGGGCAGAGTGAAGTGCAGAGATGCAACTACCAGAGAGAATGGCACGGCGCTGGGAGGTACGAAGATACTTGGGATTAGAAAATATGAATATTGGAAGGGTGTTGAAGGAATTGTGTTACGGAAAGGCAGAGACATTGGAAGACGCGGAGGAAGCGGCAAGATGGTGGTGGTATAATTTAGTATGATAAGGAAGTGGCGTGAGGTGTTGCGACGTCGGATGATATGGCGTGGTTGTATTGATAAGTAGTTTCGCTAATGGTGTGTAAGATCATAGGATGGGATTTGGATGGTACATCGGAGCATGGGGAATGGTTCGAGAGTGGCAGACGAAGTGTATATAAAGAGAGTGTTGCTGGCGTTGGAGGACTTCCTTTTTCTTCTCTCTTTACTCGTTCTCTTGTATAAACAAATCAAGTTATGACTTTGAAACAGCTTCGACTCTTGTCCTGTCTTGATCTCCTCAAAACGAATCTCGAGCCTCTTGTTTTGTTTTCTGATATCACATTTTGTTACCAATATCACCTACGCCGGACCCCGCCCGTTACCCTAGAACGAGTTCAACAACATCGTACCTGATATTGAGTGTGCCTGCATCCCTCTACAGGGTGTAAGTATTGTTCCGAACCTTGCTCGGTTTCTTGTTGGGTTTACCTAGCATTGAACTGCCATTGGATCCATATTTGCGACGATTGCGTCGACGAGTTATTTCAACTTACCAGATTTGATATCCGCCAGTACCCATACAGATCACCATATTCAGATGCACGAGTACGATAGTAACTGTACTTCTCGGACGAATTGGTTTGATCTTGCCAGAACACCTTGCCTTGTTTTCCAATCTGAACCTCTGAACGCTTTTGATAGCATTGAAACTATACTTGAAGCAACCTTTGAGGAAGAACCCCTCGAAGCTTATTTTTGGGAACAATCGACTGTTCCCTCTCCTTGGAATCTTTATTGGACAGAAGCGTCCAAAGAAGGTGGCGGACTTGATATTAACGATCCTGTGTTTGGAGCACATTAGACTAGATATTGAGGAGCACACTTCTGGTTTTCTTGTGATCCGGAAGATCGGTGTGATTGCAAAGGACATAACTGTTTAGGAACCCATTCGACTGTGGGACATGCAGCAGCAGCAGCAACAACAGCTAAGTTTTTGGGAATACTGCTGATTGTTGTAGTACCTCCGACTCCGACCCCTTCCGAACTCGACACATATAATTGGCATTGGTAGATGTACCTGATTCGCTGTCATGTCAGGATCAACGGAACCGCGAGCGGCCCTGGTGTCCATCCAGGACCAAGGGACCATCGTGGCACTTCTCAATCTACACAGGGATGCCGTATGATTTGAGGAATTGAAGGAGGCGTTTGGACAAACACAGGAGGTACTGACACGGGTGGCGCAGTACTCCCAGCCAATCCGAGAGGTACAGATGGTCTGTGAGCATCCACAACAAACTATCGACCTGCAGCGGCAGATCACAGACCTACAGACGAAACAGTTCCTGCCCCCGCAGTGCGACCATACCGAGTTAGAACGGCTTATACAGACTCTGACGAACGAACGGGACGAAGCGCAGAGAAGACCCGCAGCACCAGGAAGAGACGAGGAACTCTGACAGGAATTGGCGGATATGACCTGGGACCCACAATAATCTGGAGAGGAAGCCTGCAATTTGAGGACGCAGTTAGTGAATGCCTTAATGTTGGCAGCCTGAGTGGCCCCAGCTGCTCCCCAGGCTCCGGAGGACAGAGAGCAGAAGTTTCCTGACTCCCCAGACTTTTCAGGGTCGGATCAAGCTCAGCTGAGAGGCTGGATTGCTCAAATCCCGGTGGTCATACGACACAAGCCCGCCAGCTTCCCCGACGAGCAGTCGAAGATGCGATACACATTTAACCGCCTGAGGGGAAGAGCCTTGGGACAAATTTTGCCACACGTCCGGGAGGACGGAACGATAGGGTTGGAAGACCTATCAGCTTCGATACAACTCCTGGAAGCAGCTTTTGGGGACCCCGACCGAGTAGCCACCGCCGAACGGAAAATGCCGGAAATTAAGCAAAAGAACCATGAGTTCTCTCAGTATTATAGTGAGTTTCAAGTTATTGCGGCCGATTTGGATTAGAATCCTTCAGCTTTACGGAATGCCCTGCGGATGGGGCTATTGGAGGAGATGAAGGACTTGTTTACTTATAGCGATATGCTTGAGAAACTTTCCGCGTTTGTGACGGTATGCCAGAAACGGGACAACCAGATTCGCCCAAGACGAGCGGAAACGGCGGCGCAGAATAAAGGAGGAGGGGTAGATTTCGCTTCCCCCAGGCCTCCTCCCCCGCCAAAGGCTCCTGAAACAGCTCTGGCTGGAACCGTTGCCGGATATACTGGACCTGCCCCAATGGATCTCAGCGCAGGCAGAAGGAGGATTTCAGTTGAGGAAAAGGCAAAGAGGTTTGCGGATGGAAGGTGTTTATACTGTGGTGGGTTTAACCACAGGGCAGCGGAATGTGCGGCGAGAAGGAAAGCTCAGACGTTCAAGGCGGCTGGAGCAGAGGTTAAGGAAGTAGAAACCAAGGAAGGTTCCTGTCACGGCGCAGGCAGGTACGGAGATATTTGGGAATAAGGAAGGGAGGTTCTGGTGGTGTCAAAGGAATTGTGTTATGGAAAGGCGGAGACGTTGGAAGACGCGGAAGGAGCGGCGAGATGGTGGCGGTATAATTTAGTACGATAGGGAAGTGGTCTGAGGTGTTGCGACGTCGGATGATGTGGCGTGGTTGTTACGATAAGGAATGGTGGAGTGGTGTGTAAGATCATGGGTTGAGATTCGGATGGTACATCAGAGCATGAGGAATGGTTCGAAGGTGGCAGACGAATTGTATATAAAGAGAGTATTGTTGGCGTTGGAGGATTTCCTTTTCTTCTCTCTTTACTCGTTCTCTTGTATAGCAAAGCAAGTTACGACTTTGAAACAGCTTCGACTCTTGTCTTGTCTTGATTCCCTCGAAACAAACCTCGAGCTCTTTTGCCCCACTTTCGATAAAACATTATTGTTACCAATATCACTTACGTCTGACCCCGCCGGTTACACCGAGGACCTCAGTTTGCTTTGATCTTTTGGGGACAGATATGCACCCGGCTTGGGATAGACCGACGGATGTCTACAGCGTTTCATCCACAAACAGATGGCCAGATGGAACGGTTGAATGCTGGGATGGAGCAATATCTTCGGGTGTTTGTAAATCATCAGCAGGATGATTGGGTACAGTGGTTACCCCTTGCCGAGTTTGCTGCTAATAATGGAGTATCTGAGTCAACGAAGTGTAACCCCATTCTTTGCAGTTCAGGGTGTAGACCCCCGAATGTCCTTTGCCGGAGAACCCACACAGGAACGAGATCAACGATGTTGTGAGGCAGATCAGGTCCAAGCGGCGATGCAACAGATTCATGAACACCTACGAGTTGAGATGAGGTGGAGTCAAGCGGTACAGGAAGAAGGCGCAAATCGGGGACGTGTTCCTGCACCCAATATTCAAGTAGGATCTAAGGTATGGTTGGACGCCCGTAATGTACGAACTACTTGCCCCACTCGCAAGCTGGATTGGAAACGCCTGGGACCTTTTCAGGTACGAGGGCAAGTTTCCCCTTATGCTTATGAGCTGGAGTTACCTGCGTCAATAAGGATTCATCGAGTGCAGCCTGTTTCGCTTTTGGACCCGGTAGTTGAGGATCCCTTAGAAGGACAGGTGGTACTTCCTCCTCCCCACGTTGAAGTTGATGGTGAAGAAGAATATCAAGTATCAGGGGTTGAGGATAGTCGAGTGTATTGGAATCAGTTACAGTATTTGGTTCGATGGACGGGATATGATTCCCTTACTTGGGAACCTGCAAAGTTTGTCGACGGTTTACAAGCAGTGGAGGAATTCCATCAACGATATCCTACGAAACCTGGACCGCTGGAAAATGCTTTCGGAGGACCTCCAGCCTAAGGGGGGGATACTGTCACGGCGCAGGCAGGTACGGAGATACTTGGGAATAAGGAAGGAAGATTCTGGTGGTGTCGAAGGAATGGTGTTACAGAAAGGTGGAGACGTTGGAAGATGCGGAAGGAGCGGCGAGATGGTGGCGGTATAATTTAGTACGATAAGGAAGTGGTCTGAAGTGTTGCGACGTCGGATGATGTGGCGTGGTTGTTACGATAGGGAATGGTGGAGTGGTGTGTAAGATTATGGGTTGAGATTCGGATGGTACATCGGAGCATGAGGAATGGTTCGAGGGTGGCAGACCGATTGTATATAAAGAGAGTGTTGTTGGCATTGGAGGATTTCCTTTTCTTCTCTCTTTACTCGTTCTCTTGTATAGCAAAGCAAGTTACGACTTTGAAACAGTTTCGACTTTTGTCTTGTCTTGATTCCCTCAAAACGAACCTCGAGCTTTTTGCCCCGCTTTCGATAAAACATTATTGTTACCAATATCACCTACGCCCGACCCCGGCCGTTACAGCCACCTTGGTAAAGCTTATGTGTATACAGCTGAGGATGTGGTTCAGCTCAGGGAAGAAAGAGAGAGGCTAGACAGAGAACAAGTGGCCAAAGTCAAAATGCGCCAAGAAAAGGCTGCAGCAAAGGTAGTATCCTCTGGAGCAGGGTCAAAGAGCTCTAAACATGCGGAAAAGAAGATCATAGGTGCAAAGAAGGTACCTGTAATTGTGCTTAGTGATTGG
>Ga0307514_10004138_pt1 | contig 13442 bp, 16 predicted proteins | sample 16_EM_MG_FD_203088 | JGI IMG/M metagenome (GOLD analysis project Ga0307514, IMG submission 203088) | Populus trichocarpa ectomycorrhiza microbial communities from riparian zone in the Pacific Northwest, United States - 16_EM | ecosystem: Host-associated > Plants > Roots > Unclassified | place... | reverse complement strand
CCAAAAAAAAAAAAAAACGACTACATCAGGGAATTCTCCGAAAGTTCAAGAGTGCAACACTAGAAACATCCATACCATGGCGAGAGAAGGGGGTAACAGAACAATTGGAACCCTCACGTGGCTCGCCACTCACTGCAACGACTGGGGCCCAGGGCGGCGCAAGGTAGTGTATACCTGCTGCGCACCGAAACATCTCGGGTCAGCAACCGCCGCACTCCACTAAGTCAACTCCCAGCCAAAACCGTGGCTGCTAGACCGGAGGAACAGAGCAGCCGTGAACTTACTGCTGCTTCTTCCCTCGCACCGGCATATCCCCCAAAACACTCCATTGGCTATCGGAGCTCTGACTGAAGGGGTCAGAGTCCAGTGCATGGACCTCCGAGTCATTCTGAATTCCGCACAGATCCTCATGTGTGTGGACAGCTTCCCATTCCCCCTCGGAGGGCCTCGCTGAGAGCTCCCTAACTACCTGCAGACACGACCGGCGACGGCGCAAGTGAATTCTTGGGTCAACTTCTTGTGCGTCGGCAAGCTCCCGGTGAATGTCTGCGGTGGTCTCGACAGGCAGTGCTAGGTCCCCACGTGGTGCACGCCTAGCTAGTGATTTGGGGACGTAGTCATCACCTCCTGTGTTCTGAACTGTGCATTGGTATTTGGCGTCAAACTCCTCCGCGACAGCCCAGTCTTCCTGACCTTGGTGGCCGAGATGTTGGGGTCCAGCATTGACACCTCGGCTTAGGGTGCTTATGGCTGGGGTAGGAAGCAGAGAGGCAATCTGCCACAAGACTGTTTCCCCTAGCCGGGAGGCACCGGACGCAATGGAGATGGCCACTCTTGCTGTCGCGCTATTTGGCGTTGTAGGGGCTCGCCCAGGATGCCCACGAAAGGTCCACATTCCAGCATGCACAGTCTCAGCGAGATAATTAGGCACCATGATCCAAGCATGGAGAGTGACGGAGTATATATATAATGGAAGAGAAGTGACAGTGGTAGGACATCCTCAGATCTTAGTAGTCCCCTACCACACGATGCAGGCAGTGGAGAGCCCTGAGATGACTGGATTGCCGCCGAGTGTACAACCTCCCTGTTGGGGATTAAATTCCACTAAACTTCAATCACCACATGGGGTAACACGGGGAGGTTACATACTCGCACTGCACATATATGTTCTGGATTACCGCTCTCTGCGCCGATTCGTCTTTTCACTCTCCCCTCGATGCGGTTTATAGCAGACAGCAAAGCTTTGTCGGCATATATATTCAAATGAGAAGGCACTCACCGGTTTGTATCCCTAGTTTCACTGCTTATATGTATGTCAGATCCCTTGCATATGGTTCTCACCATTCAAGTGCCAGCACAAAAAATGCAGCCAATCGCGAGTATATATGTCAGACACATGCACGGCAGCTTAAAAGCGCAGGTTGGGAGACGAGGGACAGGAGGGACACAGGGAATAGTATTGACCCTGGTTCCACGACTCACGCCACCTATCACATGGCATCCACAGTCCCAAAGTACTTTCCACAGGTACCGAATTGGAATGAGCAGGATCGATCCATGTCAGATATTCAGAGCACGAGAAGGGGGAACAATATTAATACCATAGAATGGTACTGCTATGCCATGTGCATCCCTGCAGAGTTCAGGTACCGGATGGGGGTGCATTATGGGGGGGATCTGGTGGCATACAGTGAACTCGCGTTATAAGAAACCCACGGTATAAAAAACTTCACGATATAAGCGGCTATTCTCCGGTGCCGACAGGATTTGTATGTGAAAATAAGAGACTCGGGTTATAGGCAAGTTTCTTAAATATTGGCTTAGGAATACTGCGAAGATGGCTAAGGAGGCTGACATCAAGCAAGGCTATGCTCTGATGACCTCTACCGCTAGTTCCTTCTTGTCAGCGAATCCTTTCATGCGTGCACCACCTCCTCTCGCACCACCTCCTTTTGCACCATCTCCTCTTACTTAACGACCTATACCTACCGGACTAGCACTCTCTAGTACAGAAAATAAAACATTTGAGGTATGGAAATGACACAACCATCATCATCCATCACATCAACTTTGACCATACCAACATGAGTAGTATCCAACTTCCTCCCATCCCCTACTTCAATGCGCTTTGCATCTAAAGTTGGATCTAGGAGTACGGATAAGTCAGCTGTGATATGATGTGATGATGCAGTGTCAAATGTCCATACCTCAAATGTTTTATTTTCTGCACTAGAGAGTGATAGTCGGGTAGGTATAGGTCGTTGAGTAAGAGGAGGTGGTGCAAGAGGAGGTGGTGCGAGAGGAGGTGGTGCAAGAGGAGGTGGTGCACGCATGAAAGGATTCGCTGACAAGAAGGAACTAGCGGTAGAGGTCATCGGAGCATAGCCTTGCTTGATGTCAGCCTCCTTAGCCATCTTCGCAGTACCTCCAGCAGCTTCTTCTCTTCAAAAGCCTTCTTGAGAACAGCACACTCTGTATGCTGATGACCCTTAGAGGGCAGATGTCGCTTCCAACAATATGAGCATTCCTTTGCTGGAGGAATACCAGGACGTAGAGAGGAGGAGCTGGACGAGGTAGAGGCAGAGGCAGTATATTTGCGTTTTTGTGTGGACTTCTTCTGAGGCTTTTGGTAAGTTGCGAGAGCAGAGCCAGCCGGTGTAGGATCGTGCGAGAGGTCAAGTAATTTCGTCCGGACATCTGTATAGGACAGAGTCTCCTTAGTAAGAAGGTTGTCCACTATATTGTCCATGTTCGGTGGAAGTGTGAAGGAGAAGGTGTGCTTTTGAACTCTGCATCGGAGAAGGCGAGCTGTAGACCTTGGATCCAGGGTTTGCTAGTGATAGTAGAGTGGATACCTTAGAATTAACATTAGTCCAGCGAGACTCGAATTTTCGCTCCAAGATTTAGCATCAGTCTTTTTCATATCAAAGGCTTGGTTGACAGGATAGATAGTAGAAGTGACACTTTTGCGCTCAAGTGTATCCTCTAAGATTTTCCATGCGCTGGCAGGAAATAGTGTCTCCAATAAGTCCTTTGTACTCGTCAGATACCATCTGAATTAACAGGGAGAGTGCCTGTCGATTCTTCCGTTTCCAATTATCGTGGGCTTTACCTCTGCATCAGAAACTAGCTCCCAGACTGTTCTCGTGCCCAGACTCTATATCTGCGCTGCCGCCAAGACAACGAAGATCAAATAATTGTCGGTTCGGAGTAGTGTGGGGTTGTAGATTTTTATCGAGGTAGGCTCCCAACGATGAGCGATAGTGGTGGAGGTGGAAGTGTCGCCAGTTTCCGACATATATGGTAAGAGACAGTGGGAACAAGAATGTGTCAGCTGTTGATAGAACCAGGCGTCAAGCTGGGCTCATAACCTATCAACGTATTAGGTACGAGGATAGGCATAGTGGAAAGAGTGCTAGCAACAGCTTAGAAAGTCTTGAACGCAAGAGTGGTATATCGCACACTGGAGGGCAGTGGGCGATGAAGTCAAGTACGTTGAATGGTAGTGGACTTGTATGATGCCTTCCTTAATTCTCTATTTACCGAAGGAAAATATAGGAGATTATATACTAGGAGGACGGACAGAAGTACGGATGACGTGCAATACTGTGAAAAACAGGATAGAAAAGTAAAACCGTAAAGATGTACAGTACATCAGCCCTATAAGATCAACAATAATACAGTCGGATTAGTCCATGACTGGTGGGAGTAACAACCGATAGGTGGAAAAACAACAGATGGAAGAAACAACCGACAGATGACTTGATGAGCTAGGAAAGGTATTGATCTAACAGAATGCATGGAAGAAATAAACACACGAATAATGGTAGGTCAATACACCAGTTAAAACACAACGTTAGGAAAAGAGGGTGTGGTGGGATGTCATCTTCCAACAAGGAATACATATAAAAATGAAAGTTGCATATATCGCGAGCATGGTTGTCAGAAGCGCACATTTAGGCCGAATTGTGCGAATTGTTCCTCCACAAGTCAAAAGGCTGCATCCGGATCAGCCGAACCAGCAATCATTTTCCCCGCATCCGTGTTGCGCATCCTGGTTTCCAACGAGCTAGTCTTCCCGAGTTTCTTGATTCTGTTGATTCTGTTGTTCAGAACTCGGTGGAAGAGGAGGAGCAACGTATTTTAGATACATATGAGCCTATTTGACTTCAGGATTCTGATCCCAATCCGGAAGGCATGCAAGATGTACCTATTATTTCCTATCAGACTGCACTTGAAGGTCTTGAAGCCCTGCGCCTCTTTCACCTTCAAAACCCTCATGTGAATTCACAGCGAGGAGAGCAGGTGGAGGCTGTTCTGTACCGAGAAAAGCGGGATATTGAGACTCTACAAGACATGGCTCGGGGTGCACACCATCAGACTACTATCATGGGGATTTTCAGGCCTCACTCGGATATTTCCTAGTTTTTGTATGTATCTCGCGTTATAAGAGGACTCGCCCTATAAGCAAGTCTTTCCCTGTCCTCAGGAGTTGCTAATAACGCGAGTCCGCTGTATTGCGTCTCAGATTACACAGGAATTCCAAACTTCCCGATACATTTATAAGAAATCTCCCCTTGAGACTAGCTGGAGGTTCTTATAATGGGTGATTCCGAATTACACATAAAAAACTAGTCCCTTGTTATGTTCTACGTCGAGTCCAGTCTCGCCACAGACGTTTGTTGCGGCTTGGCGTCATGCGACGTTGTCAGATTCCTCCCCCAGCGAGTCGAGTCATACCTTGTGGATCCTCAATGTCCCGCTTTCTCTATATGGAAGCGCTCACCTCTCTGTGCATGAGACGGGGATTTTGAAGGCCTTCAAGGACAAACTATATAAGAAATAAGAGAGCATCGTTAGGCTCAGAAACTCTCCGTTTTATATGTACTACCAAGCAAATATTACAGGAACCTGCTAGTAAAGCTTTCCCCATACAATGTGGCCAGAGCAGGGCCCAGTTTGTTATAACGAGAAGTTTCTTATAACGGGAGCCCAAAGGATAGGCTCCTTACAAAGTCTATCGAATAATACACAAACCCAAAGCACAATTTCTTTGCACATAGAGGTTAAAATTCTAAACATATACAGTGTCAATGTGAATACAGGAGAATAGTGGATATTATCGGATTAGGAAATAAGTTTATAGAAGAGCAGGTTAACCCCGATGCACATAGGTCTCAAGTTTGCATTACTGCAGAGGGTGGAAAAGTCCAGTGCTTCATTTAGAGATTGAATAATTGGGAAATAATAATGTCAAGAATAAAGTTATCAAGATTCACATCAACTGCTTGGCAGTTTTTTTTTTTTGTTCTTGATCTCGTTCAGAGCCTGAATATAGGTAACTCAGGAGTGTATTGGGATACCTTCTGGCATAGAGGGTTGATGCTGGAAGATTCTCAACTACCCTGCCATGTATGAGCCCCAGAAGCTGTGTTTAGGAACCCCATCTTGAATCCCAGATCACCACCCTGCTACCTTGCATCCTTGGCCTGCCATTTTTGCACCTCTCCTGGGTCCTAGGCTGCGTGATCTGTGATGCATTGGGTGTTGGGTCGATGGCTGAGATGACGCAGGTGGGTATAGTGGGTTAGAGATTGCAGGATATAGAGCGCACCATGGTCTGGAATAAACCTTCACTCGTTGAGGCCCTATAACTGTCAACATGCCAATCTTTGGCAGTGCACCCCCCCCTTGGCCGTCCCGCCTCATGTCTCCTTGTTTGCAGCCCACCTGCACTCCCAAAGTTATCTCTACACACTTCGTATCCCTCTGCCTTTCGCCTGAGTCTATTTTCATCACGATTGAACCCTTAATCAATTTCCCAACTACTTCCGGGAGTGGGTCAGATTCAGCCCAATATGTTTCTCGCTGGTATTTATTCTGCCTTCCCACAGCCTAATTACTTACGGCAGTGGAGACCTACTGGGGGGCTCCATTAGTCTCTGGAAATTTCCAAAATCACAGCGAAAACTGGCAAAAGCGAGCGTTTTAGAACAATTACATACCATAGTTTCCCAGGCCCAAATATATGGTGAGGATATGTCTCAGAAATCATAGACCTGACCAGAGTGATTCACATGTAGTGAGTGCACAAACTTGAAGTACTTATTTACTTCTGTAGGCAGATCGTTGAACTTTGGTCATATTCTGGCTATGTGTGTTGTTACGTGACCCCCTTTGCTAGAAGAGCGGGTCGTATCGAGGGTATATCCTGGTCCCTGAGTTGCTTGGACCCATGAAACCGAAAGTAACTTTCCATATCTTGTCTTCTATAGTCTTCAGTTCGTCTATCAGACTGATGTTGGAGCAGACGTGTCATTAAGCAGACCTCATTGAGCAGCCGGCAGGTGGGGATCGCCCCGTTATTATGTTTTTCCATGCGGTGATTAGGCTCGGGAGTCAGATGTGGATGAGACGGCGTTGGCCTCCAATTGAATCCTATGACTTTTAGGGGAGCGTGGCAGAAACTGGCTCCGGGGTTTGACAACCTACTTGTAGGTGCGGCCTCCCACCATAGCCTAGATGGACTGAATACGAATAATGATTCTCAAAAAAGAAAAGCCTATGACTTTGATAGAGGGAGGAAATAGCAGGGACAGGGGAACAGAGGATTTTGAGGATTCAATGTTGGTTTCCATCATGTCGGAATCGCTGCGTCCGTTTCTTGCCTTTTTCTCATACAGTTTTGATTCTGGGTCCGTCACAGTTTGTATGTTGTTACAGTTCGTAGGTAGGTAATTTCGTTTGTTTGGGCGATATCCGGCGCCAATATGCGCTCAGTGGCACACAGCGCCCGACTAAGCATCATAGCCTTAGGCTCCGTACCCGGAATGAAAGGCCCCCCCAAAAAAACCCTTAGTATTGTCCCAAATCGGCATCGTCTTCTCCAGGGCTGACCATGTGGCTCGTTGGAGAAATAGGCCGGGGAGGCCGCATCCCGAGCCCGTTCCAATTGCCTCTGGTGCAGTGTTTGTCGGGCAGAGCACCCGCAACCAAAATGTCATCCGTCTTGCTTTCCCAGTTTGTCATAGAATTCCAGGGTCGTTTGATGAACCTTGGTGATCCGCTAGGTAACGATTGTGATGCTTGCATCTCCATACACCCCTCTTATAGCCCAAGGCTCCACAGACGCATAGACTCAAAAAAGAGCTTGCCAAACCACCCCAGGGTTTCCAAATCTTGAATTTCACCCGGAGGACTAGGATTCTGCTTATGCCGGGGGGGATATCCTGATTTTCTATTATAAAATAGCTTTTGATATAGTAGGTTAACTGCCAAGGGTCCAGGCCAGTTTCTTTCTCCCTAAGTGAGTGATTATGGCTGTAAACTGGCCAGTTTTACCCTAAAATCGCGTGTGTACGGACCTGACTGACTAAGGTTGCTAGTTGAGCTGTCACCCATGAGGTGGCAATACTTGCGTACCCTGTGCACAGAATAAGTAGATTGCATCGAAAGACTCCAGCAGTGGGTTCATACAGTGACTTACAAAAAAATTCGTCCTAGCTCAACCACCCCCTGTATTGCACATTCTACCCACGGCAGCTGCTGCTCTGGAGTCCGTCATGGACTGAAATAACGGAAAGGGCAAGGAGGGATACCTTCTACCACGTTGCAGAATCGCCGGTGGGAGTGACGGCTATCTGCTGTGCAGGCACTGCTACCAAGCCGTGAATGGAGAGATCATGGATGTACCGTGAGTGAGGGATGGCGTTGGACGGCCAATGCGGGAAGATGGGTCGTGGTGCGAGAAGGTGGCGGAATTCGTCGCGTAGGGCGGGGGGGCGGAAGGCGGAGAGGGGGGGTAGTCGAATATATAATTTTGTAGATAGATGGGGAGGGCAGTGGCCGGCCCGAGAAGTTGAGAGAGGCCACCCGGGGCAACCCAGGAGCTGCAGCCCACCGTCATAGTCTAGATAGGCTGAATGCGATTAATGATTTCTTAGAAAGAATAGACAGCTGTCGATGTGTCGCAGCCGTGTGGTAACCAGCCTTGAGGGTTGCACCTGGTTGCCGGGCGGGGGGGTTGCATGGAAGCTAGTAGCCCGGTTTGGGGTAGGTAGTTAGTATGTTTTCTTCCAAGACCCACTGCCCCCTTTCGCCTTCCTCCTTCCCCGCCGTGATTCGTCTAGACCTTCACGCTCCCTGGCTCCCTTGGTTAGTTTTTCTTTATTACTCGTATTCCGTCTATCTAGACTATGACAAGGGTCCCATGTAGTGATTCCACCCCGGAAGAGGTCCCTCCTCCTGCCCCGGTTCGTTCTCTGAGTCCCTGGTGCTGTCGCTGACCAAACACCAGTGGAGCCCGCTTCACGCCGGAGGCCCAATAGTGCCCACAGGCGGGTGCTCTGTGGCGTCCCAGCTTGCGCGTCTGCGTGTTTCGGCGCCCCCCTCGCGCCCGGGGCCGGGTGTCGGCCAACGGAGCCCGCTTTTGCCAGTTCGACCTGTGCCTTCCGGCTATACCCAGGTTGGGACGCCGGCCCTATGAACTGTCAAATACCACATGGACACTACCGGTAGTATCCAGTCCAAAATGACATGACACAATGTCCCGTTTGGGAGTGTACTCAGTTGAGTCTTATTGGTCTTTATTCCATCTATATTGTACCATAATTTTTTGGTACAAACCGGAATGGTACTTTGTCATTTTTGGTACTGGCATGCAGTACCAAAAAAGAAGACATGTCATGTCTATATTCAGTCACGTGTGCACTCATACTGGCACTTGGAAAGGATTTGAATAGCACTAGGACAACACGACACTGGGCAGTATTGGGTTGGTACTAGGATAGCATTTCGCAGGTAGTGGAATAATATAGGAACTGTACTTGTACTTGAAGCAGTATCTTTGGCACTGAATACACGTAGGCTAGACTTTATGTGGGTTGTGTCTATCTAATGGAATCGAGATGGTACTAGATGCAACCTCTGTCCCAAGCACCTTTGTCATACTGGCAGTGAATACAGTCATTTGGTCCAAACTCCCTGATTTGTCACAGGAAGTACATTAATCACGGAATATTTCTAAATATCTCCTCTAAAGTCCATATCATTTATATTCTATGATGGTAGTCTATATGACAAACCCCACTTGAGCAAAGATCATCACCGTAGAAAGTCCCGTAATATAAAAACTTTGTCCACATTAATAAGTCAATCATGAAAAAAATCAGGAAACACGATTATATAAGGAATACTAGTCTATGCACGGAAAGTAAAAAACTCAGATAAGAGAAATACTTGCATAAAGGCATTTATATGAAATATACAATGAATAAAGTAGGACGCAATTGATATAAACAGCAACCGAGGCAAACAAGAAGACCTAGCTATGCTTGTACAGAGAGATACCACAGCTGACGCGTACTGGAGGTCAGAATACCTACACCTGGCTAAATTGCTGACACAGGCGGCGAGTTCTGGGAGAGTTGTTAGCTATGCCTGTTGAAAGAGATGCCACAGCTGGCGAGTACTGCAGTTCAAAATGCCTTCATCCGGCGAAATTGCTGCCACAGGCGGTAATTGCTGAGAGAGTGGTTAGCTATGCTTGTAGAAAAAGATGCCACAGCTGGCGAGTACTAGGGGTCAAAATACCTATGACTGGCACCACAGTCAGTGGTATACCTGGCGAAATTGCTACCACAGCCAGCGAGTTCTAGGAGACTCATCAGTTATGCCTGTAGAACGAGATGCCGCAGCTGGCGAGTACTAGGGGTCAAAATACCTATGTCTGGCGAAATTGCTGACCCAGGTGGTGAGTTCTGGGAGAGTTGTTAGCTATGCCTGTAGAAAGAGATGCTACAGCTGGCAAGTACCGGAGGTCAAAATACCTGTGTCTGGTGAAATTGCTGACCCAGGCGGTGAGTTCTGGGAGAGTGGTTAGCTATGCTTGTACAAAGAGCTACCACAGCTGGCTAGTGCCCGTACTGGAGGTCAGAATACCTACACCTGGCGAAATTGCTGACACAGGCGGCGAGTTCTGAGAGAGTTGTTAGCTATGCCCTTGAAAAGAGATGGCACAGCCGGCGAGTACTAGAGGTGTGAATACCTAGGTCTGGCGAAATTGCTGACACTGTCGCGTGGGGTAATCTGACTGCGTGGGGGAAATGCGATTGCTGGGATACGTGGGGTGATGATGATGCGTGGGGGAAAAGTGACTGCTGGGATACGTGTGGTGATGATGATGCGTGGGGGAAAAATGACTGCTGGGATATGTGGAGTGATGATGATATGTGGGATGCGATGAGAAAGAGTATAAATGGAGGAGTGTTTCCTGTCGTTAGATAGTCTTTTACTCTTTAGAAAATACATACTCTCTACTGCGTGATAGTAAGAGCTCCAGACCTTCTCAGATATAAGATCCTGCGAACGGGATTTCCTAAAGGACACAGGCGGTGAGTTCTGAGAGAGTTGTTAGCTATGCCCTTGAAAAGAGATGCCACAGCCGGCGAGGACTGGAGGTGTGAATACCTAGGTCTGGCGAAATTGCTGACACAGGTGGCGAGTTCTGTGAGAGCTGTTAGCTATGCCTGTAGAAAGAGATGTCACAGCCAGTGAGTTCTAATGCCTAGCAGGACGCGGGTGGCATCACGTGACATGCTTATGGAACGTTGGTTGCCAGCGCTAACTCGGCCACATACCTATGTAACATAAGGCTGATTATACAATTCGTCGGATAAAGTACAGCAACATCCCCATACTCTTACTTCAGCTGGCGACTACTGTGACATACTTATATTTTGTCTGTACGAATTTGAATATATCCATGAATTTCAATATCTCTATGAATATATCTATGAATTTGAATATATCTATGAATTTGAATATATCTATGAATTTGAATATATCTATGAATTTGAATTGATGCAGACAGACTGATATTACTATATCAAGATATATCCAAGTCTGGCCTAGCAGATTGAAATCGCCCCCTTCCTGGCACCACCCATCAATAACTGACAATATCCGGGTGTTAGACTAATGTAGGGGGCCAACTGAGGTGGCTGGGAAATTGCCACTGGGAATGGGTAACTGGGTGGACCCCAGGCAGGCATACTCACCACTTGTGACATCTCTTTCTACAAGCATCGCTAATAACTCTCTTAGAACTCACCGCCTGTGGTAGCAATTTCGCCGGATGAAGGCATTTTGAACTGCAGTACTCGCCAGCTGTGGCATCTCTTTCAACAGGCATAGCTAACAACTCTCCTAGAACTCGCCGCCTGTGTCAGCAATTTAGTCAGGTGTAGGTATTCTGACCTCCAGTACGCGCCAGCTGTGATATTTCTCTGTACAAGCATAGCTAACCACTCTCCCAGAACTCGCCGCCTGGGTCAGCAATTTCGCCAGATATAGGTATTTTGACCCCTAGTACTCGCCAGCTGCAGCATCTCTTTCTACAGGCATCACTAACAGCTCTCACAGAACTGGCCGCCTGTGTAAGCAATTTCGCCAGACCTAGGTATTCATACCTCCAGTACTCGCCGGTTGTGGCATCTCTTTTCAAGGGCATAGCTACCAACTCTCTCAGAACTCGCTGCCTGTGTCAGCAATTTCGCCAGGTGTAGGTATTCTGACCTCCAGTACGTGCCAGCTGTGGTATCTCTTTCTACAAGCATAGCTAACAACTCTCCCAGAACTCACCGGGTGTAGCAGCAATTCACTAGGCATAGGTATTGTAATCACCAGTACTCGCCAACTGTGGCATCTCTTTCTACAGGCATGAGGATGGACAGGAGGATGCGGCATCTAATACTGTGTGTGTAGGTTAACTAGTTATTGCTAAAATAAAATAAATATCAATAAAAAGAATTAGTACAAGGGATTATGAACAAACCGTAGGAGGCATAGGGTGTGGAATAGGTATCAGGAGACAAGCTTCGAGATGTGCCTCCAGGAGACGAGATTCAAGATGTGACTCCGGGAGACATAGGATAGAATCATGCTCTGGGAGACACAAGTACCAGATAGGGCGCTAGGAGACAGGCGATAGCCCATGATGTCCAGAGACAGGCTTTCGGAGAGAGGCGACAGGAGACCAGACTCCGAACAGGGTACTCAGGGAGACAAGTATCTGGACGGGGGTGTCCCCGACTGGCAGAACGCGTCACGGGTGTCCCGGGCGTCTGATGCTCTCAAGACAGAATATATTTTTTCCTGATGTACGGCGTCTGCATATCTGAGTTGGTCACCAGGGGCCGTGAGGGGTCTGACGTACATAGTTAGTGATGAACAAAGGCTCTCAACAGTAATAGCTATGGGAGATTAGCAAGGCGAATTCACAATGGTCTGTATGTGATGGGTAGACCCAGCAGAATGCAGTACATCTGCTTGGGTGTCCGTATATGGGAGATGGAAAGGGGAGAACGTATGACATGATATGGGAGGATGCAAAATGGTGCGAGGCGGTATTCAGATTTAATGTGTAGATAAGTAGATAGCTTGGGAAGGGCAGGGACTGGCCTGTATAGGGGAGAGAGGCCATCTGGTTAGCTAGGAGCTGCAATCTATCGCCATACTCTATGCAGGGTGAATGCGATTAATGATTCCTTAAAAAAAAAAAAAATTATGGAAGTGTTAAAAAAATACTAGTGAATATGGGATATAATGTGAAAAATATATCAGTATATATGGTACAAAGTACAAATAATAAAGTGTCCAGCTCAATCTAGCCATGACATCAGTTTCAATAACATAATTCTTTATAACATAGTCCTAAAATAATATGACAGAATTACATACTACAAGTTGATATAATCCTCTATGATGTAATCCACCTACATATAATCCTGCGAGACTTTGATATTTGGAATGAAATCCTATTGTACCTGAAAAGTATGGTTGTAATATATCTAGCATAGGCTAGTGCCAATTGCATTGTAAAATGTCTTTATTTAAAGATACAAATACCACTCATAGGTCCAATGATAGAAGTAAGTCAGTTAGGACAGTATACCTGTCCTGTATTAGTTGGGAGGGACTATGATAGACCTTGTACTCTGACCATGGAAAGGTACTTTTTTGAAAGCCGAATAAAGTTTGTCCCTACCAAATGGGATTCTGACAATATTATTAATAACTTTGTCATTATTTTTCTTACTATATTCCAAAAATATAAGGTCTATATTGAAGTCAAATGGTAGACTGCTCTAGAATATATATTTATTATGGTATGCAGAATGGGATATGCTGCTAAAGTATAATAAAGTAAGGTGTATTTTTCGTAAATTTAAGCAACAGGACGTGACATCCTTCCATTACCCCTGTCAAGTCTGTACTTGCATACAACCTAGGGTTCTGGCAAATTACGGAAATGACAAAGGCTTGGTGATTTCATATAGGAATATTACATTTTTGTCTCTCAAAGTTGTCAATATCCCATCTGGCAAACTATACATTTGTATTATTTATTTGCCAGAGTCGAACTAAAATGAGTGAAGATACCA
>Ga0307514_10004137_pt1 | contig 13444 bp, 6 predicted proteins | sample 16_EM_MG_FD_203088 | JGI IMG/M metagenome (GOLD analysis project Ga0307514, IMG submission 203088) | Populus trichocarpa ectomycorrhiza microbial communities from riparian zone in the Pacific Northwest, United States - 16_EM | ecosystem: Host-associated > Plants > Roots > Unclassified | place... | reverse complement strand
TTTACATTCTTATATAAGAGATCAGTTCCTCCCACCTCAATATCTAGAAAAGCTAGTCTTAATCCACGATAGTACTGCAGAAAATGAACTAAAAGAACCAGCAAATAACAAAGGATCATAATACATAAGGGAAAAATAATCCATATTATTAGTGCAGCTTATAAAAGTGGAGCAGAAATCGATACTCCTCCATAACCTTTTCAATTACTATTTCACATCAGTCATAAATACCTTTTTGTCTTCTTTTTCTTTGAGTTGGATTTTTGTTTTCTCTAGATGAACAAAATCTGGAGCAGAAATTGTAACACTAAGCGAGCCTTTCCCCTTGTTCTGAATTAACAGTGAAAGATCTGGAGATTCTAGAAATAGAACTGAAGTCAATCCAGATATTTCAAACAAACAATAAACAAAAGCTTTTTCAGTTTCATGACAAAAAACTGTTCATAATAATGATAATTCCCATACTGTATACTGAAATTTTCTAAAAGCATAACAACAAGTGTTACCAGGACTTGTATCGACTCAACATTCCAAAGGTAATTTAAGTTAGCTGATTCAAATTGTAATCAAAACCTCAATTTGATGAAAAACTTCAAAAAAGATTGCCATTGATACCAATTTACTTCAGGGTTCGAGATTTTAAGAATCAAGAACATGCGAATTTCACTACCTTTATCCTCAAATTAAACTTTTGAAGTCTTTCAAATGGATTTTCTCAACCGTTCTCATGATTTTAGTTGCAAGAAACTTGAACAGCCTCTTGATAGACAAAGAGATTACAAGCAAGAATCACAAAATTCGTTAACAGGAAAAAGGCCAGTTTATGAAGTCTGCTTCATACACGTATAAAAGCAGACATCAGAATAGTTATCCAAGTAAACACCGGAACAGGTAACATTATCAAAACAAAGATTAAACACGTACCAATTAAACCAAATACTTACCATTTCCTGGGACTCTTAAACAAGCAACCAACTTGTTCTCCTCATCCGTGCACTTATTAGATTGATCACATTCTTCAACACGAGGACCCTCCTTCCTCGACTGAGTATCCCCTTTATCGTTCTTCTCTTTAGACAAATCCTCGGATTCTACCCCGCTACTCGAATCCTCCTTTTTACTATGATCACCCTTCTTTGCTTGAGATTCCTCACTTGAATTATGCTTACCCTCCTTCGCATTATCATTATCTTTGGACCCAGATTGGCTATTCATCTTATTCTTATTCACATCATCAGCAATGCTCTCCTTAGATTTATCATCTTGACCTCCCTTTTCCTTTCCTTTATCATCCTCAGTAGAATTGGTTTCTAGGTTTGACCCTCCTGCTCCTTTTGAACTATTAGTAGTAACATCCACTTTCGGATTTAAACCAGTGCTTGCACTTTCCTAGTTCAATCAAATCCATAATCAATTAATCTAAATAAAAAGAAAGTACACTTAAGAGATAACAGGACTACCAAGCAAAGTCTAATTCATTATAAGTTACCTTTGAATCAGCAAGAGAGCAGATAACAACTGCAAGTAGTACAAGAATCAGACCCAGAAAGCGAACTTGATTTGTTTTCATGTTTGAGATAAACCCAGTTTGTTATACTAAAAATTGATACTGTTCACATAAAATCCAAGCAAAACAGGAAAAAAGAGAGTTCAGATTTTTACATCAGAGTCTTGAAGAAACAGAAGAAGAAAAGCAAAGAGCTTAATCGAGGATGAAGTATATGCTAACCTATGATGTGACAGTACCGGTTGTTTGCATCTATTTTGGATGATTTTGCTGCTTGAATCTTTCAGGACACAAGCTATGATTCTCATGGAGCTGAGCTACTAAGCAAAGAAGAGATTTCTTTTTATGTAGGGTTTGACAGTTGAAATAGATACGAGGTACATATACTTGACCTTAATTTCTTCGGTTTTGCACCTCCATCTTAAGTTTTTTAATTAATATATTTTTTTAACATAACATGAATGTCCAAACAATTACAGGTTGAGATCTCAACACCCTTTTTTTTTTTTAATTAAAATTAATTAATATGAAATAAATCTATGTAAATTCCAAGCATAAAATTTTTTTATTTAAAAAGTTAAATTAAATAATAATATAAATTATATTTTAAAACTTAATTGAGATGATTTTTTTTACATTCCCATTCCCTTCCTTATATAGTTAGTTTTTGTATGTAGTTTTAAACATGCATGTCAACGAGTACCTTTTTTTTCTAGGTTTTTATTTGATCACAAGAGTTTATAAGTAAATTAAAATTAAATTTTTTCTTCAAATTATTTAAAAACACCCACATAATTGGCTATTGTATTGTAGAGATTTATAACCTAAAGCAGCTCTGAGATCACAAAGTGAAAGCTAAACGGCAACTTCAAAACCCAAGCACAGAATATACTTACCCTTGCTGAGCGATATCGAATAAAGCAGATAAGGTCTTCGCAGAAAGCTATATCCCTTCCCAGAAATGGGCCGGTGTTAAAGTTTCCATCGAGGTTAAGATCTTATTATCAAGGATCTTGAGATCCGTTTGGATAGTTAGGAATTCAGAATTAGAGGCTTCATGCAAGTCATGATCCTCTGTCTTTCTGCAACGAGCCCATAACTCACGGCAACAAGGAGGGCCGATTAAATATGAAATCAGGATATATAATGGCCTTGTTGATGGGCTTGGAGTGACGAGGTCTGAAGACTTGTCCACTTTCGAGGCCACCTATAGTATTTAGGTCGATTATTGCTGCTTCTTCTTCTTCTTCTTCGTATTCCTGTTTTTTTTTGTTTTTTCCTTTCTTTCAGCGGTGAGAATATGACTCGACCAGGTTTTCTTTTGTAATATTAAATGTACCTGTAAATGTTAAGGAAATCATGTCGGTTGCAAGTAAAAAAAGAGATTTGTTTATCAATACATCCATATATAACTCATATACACGTCTAGGTTTTTTTTTAATTATAATTAAACCCTTAGTTCATTCGTTTTCTATTTTTATTTTTAAAACTAATCAAGTATCCTAGTTTTTTTTTGGGTAAAGTTCTTTGAGTTATTTCTCTAAGCTTTATTTCTTTTTTTATTGCACCTTAATGTTTTTTTTTCAATTATTTGTTGGGTGATTACAAGGAACTTTGCATTCAATAGACCTGTTGTTTATTTGTTGATTTGGATTTGTTAGCTGGTTTAGGTTTAACCCTTTTCTTCGCCTCTGGCTTCTTTGCTTTCTGCCTTTTTTCCTGTTGTTATTATTATTAATTATCTATTAGTGTATGTCTTAGCTGGGTCTTTAAAAGCTTTTTAGGGTCTACTGTGTTCTTTGTTGCTTTTTGGTTACCCTTTTTTCTCTTATTTGTGTTCGTTTTTGTTTTTCTTCAAGCCCTTCAGATCTTTTTTTCAGATTAAACTCAGGGCGATCTCTTGATTATTTGGAGCCATGTTACTTGTCAATGCAGAGCTCATGCAAGTTTACAATGCTCGGAAATGTTTTTGGCTTTTTTTATACTAATATCATCCATGTATTGCTTGAAAATGATTTTTGGATTTTTTTTACTAATATCATCCATGTACGTACAAAATGTTTTTATATTAATATTGTATTGTTGCTTTTCATACTAATGCCATCCATGTACAATGTGTTTTTGAAGATCATCCATGTGTTTTTGGCTTTTTTCTACTAGTTTGTTTCTTGAAAATTGGTATTTTGGTTTGATACTAAGAAGCTTTCCTTTGATTTTTTTTTTTCTAAGATTTTTCCCCCTATACTGCACTGGAAGCAAAATTGATGTTATGGATTTTGGCTCAGAATATATTTTGCCTTTTGATTGTGATAATGTGTTGGTTTTATTTAGGTGGTAGGTTTTGAGAGGGTTTTTGGATAAAGATGAGCGGGGAGAGAGAGAGGAAATCTACTGTTTGTGCGATTTCTACGGTTTTATGATCCGTGGGAGAATAGCTTCAGTTGGTGCGACAACTTCCATGAATGGGTACCTTGCAGCAATTGATGATACTGTTTTTGCATGAAGCTTACGTATGTGAAGAAAACAAATTCCTTGACCTTATGATAAATTGGAACACCATGTTTATTTCTTGATTAAAGTGAATTTTGTATTAGATAAAAAGTTGTTTGTTGCAGTAATTTCTGAAATCTTTGGCTATGATTTATAGATGGATGAGGCTCTTGGAAGGATTGCATCTAAAACTCAAGAGTTGTCTCATTGTCATTCCGTGATGGTGGTGTTTTCAAAAAACAACCACCGGTGTTTGGTGCTCCCGCTGGTGTCAAATTCCATGAGGAAATGCAAACCTCTTCTCTAAGAAAACTTCTGCTTCTTTTCTGCAGAAAATATCTCTAAGATATCGATGATTCAACCGATTTCAGTGTTTTGTCCAACATTTTCCAGGTTTTCCCTAAACTTTACAATTATACCTTAACGTGTTTTCTTTTTTTCCTTAAAAGGATTGCTGGTCTGCGCTAGAAATGATGGAGGCCACCCTGAGCTTGCCCGGCCACCAGAGCATGCTATGAAGTATATCTATCTATCATCTTCTATACTGTGTTCACATTATCAAGCCACATGAGGGTTGACTAGAGCTAGCTAGCAGTGGAAATAACGTCAATACATTCACCTAAAAAATGGCAGCATCATTAACTATTTATATGAGCTAATTATAACCCTAACACCTTATCTCAATCTATGAGCTACATGGCAATATCCATGCGTCGGCATACACGTCGGTCGCATTGCACTCAAGTCAACTTAACCTAATTTGAGGATTTAATGCGAGCACAGCAAGCATCAATCCAAGTCTTAGCTTTGAATAAACAAGGAAGAAATTAATTTCAGGGATCAAGCCTACCAAGGAAAGGTTGTTATCATGGATAAACAGGAGCATATAAATAGTTGGGTGGCGCAGACTGAAATTTTTTAAAGGTAAGACCTGGTATAAAGTTGTACTGTATAAAACTGTGTTTGATACTATGGTATAAAATATTTTTTAAAATATATATTTACTTCAATATATATTGAAATATTTTATTTTAATTTTTTTTTATTTTTAATATCAATACATTAAAATTATTAAAAAAATATTAATTTAACTTTTTTTCCATACCAATTACACTTTTAAAACATACTCAAATACAAGTAGAAAGAAAAATACCAAACGGATTGAAGGAAATCTTAATGGTTTGTGTATGAGAAAGAGTTTAATTTCATAACCATACCAGCTTAGGCAACTGTTATCATTACTAAATGAAAAGAGCTAATCAGTTAGATGTTAAGAAGATTTTATAGTTTAAGCCTTAAAGGGTTTGTTTTTCTTGTGATCTCAAGTTCGAGTCATGTGGTTGTTAATATGATGATTACTGGAAGCTTACATGATCGTTAACTTTAGAGCCGGTGAGATTAGTCGAGGTGTGCGTAAGCTAACCAGAGCACCCACGTTAATAAATAAAAAAAAGATTTTATAGTTTTCAACTTAAGGTTTTTTTGGATCGTCTAATGCCAGCTGGTTGTTCCAAAATCCTATCATTTATTTAAGATTCAAGAATTTAAAATATTTGAAAGAAATTGTATTTAGTGATTATGTTTTTAATATGTATTAAAAATATATCCAACAATATTCAATTTGAATTTGAATGCTTGGATTCAACAAGTATGATAGAATAATATCAGAGGAATATTCCAATCACTTTAATCCTAGAAAATGATTTCTTTTTTTATTTAAAATGTTTTTTAGCACTATAATTGCTTGATAAACAATGCATGCAACGACATCGATTATCTTCCAGAAAATTGTATTCATGCAGCTATTTTACAAAATAAACTTGACCTTTGATCTGAATCATCTTCAACTACCTTGACATTACATTTTGAAATCTATTTGTTGAAATAGCTTGATCTCCTCTTAATAAACTCTCACAGACCAACATCAACGGTGCAAAATACCTCAATAAGACAACAAAAGATCTAAAAATATTTCCTGATGACCAAGACACCTCATCGGAATGAATGGTGACACTGCTCTTGTTTCCTTCTACCGCTATGTTTGACCTTTAAGGGTGCATTAATTAGCCCATGGATGTCGATATTTTTGCAAGACAGAAGCAAAATATACGTACGCTTGAGCTTTGTACAATTCGACGTACAGTCGTGTTTTTTTTTTCCTTTCACACGCTCATTTGCGTTTCATACCAGAGAATCAATCAAAGAAGATCGATGGAAATCATTGGCATGCTTGGTTCATACACGGCAGCAGATTAATTAATCAGAATACGGATTTATCCAAATAGATATAATTATAATTATATATTTGAATAACTATCCATTAATTATTGCATATGAATTCAAGTCTTAACAAATGATTTTGATTTTGATTTTAATTCAACTACTCAAATCTATAAAAATTAATACAATCCATCATATGAAATCTTCCAGGTAGCTAAATGTTTGATGAATTGAATTTTTCAGGTCATGACTTGGTGTTCGTGATCCAGACAGAGCTTACAATCATGAACATATTATCGAGTTATGGAGAAGACAGTATTGGCAAACCTAGAATGGACATTAATTAACAGTACTGCTTAATTACAAATTATTATGTTTTCCTTACTCGTTTCATTAAAGCATGATCAGTTCCTAAGAAGGGATCGAGTGAGTCAGGAAACCCTCTTTTGATTTAATCTTTTATGCTATTTACTCTATATATATACAAGGTTTCATCTATATATCTGCAATCGATGCATGCATATGATTTTTCTAGATGGAAGACATGGTCTTTTTGCTTTATTTTCTGATTTGTTCTTGGGTTTTGTTTGGATTTTAGGACAGATTGAAAGATTGTTGTTGCTGCTATATATTGAAATTAATAACATCTTCTAAAATATGCTGTTAATTTTGGATCGTTATTTGTTTGTAATAAATCAATAACAGGAAGCAGAAACAATTACGATTTTAATTTAGAAAAAAAAAGATTCCTTTTCGCTCATCAGTTTCTAGAAATAGTTCTTAATTCAAGGGAAAATTGAGCGAAGAAAAAAATCATAATACACTTTTAACGTTTTTTCTTGGTCATTAATGTTAATGAACAAGATTGAAATATATGATATAAATTGAAATTAATTATATAAACGATGTAAAATATAATTTAGGAAATAGCTAATATATAAAATATTCACAAGTTCAAGCTACATGATATTTTTTTATAATTTTGCGAGGAGAAATTAATAAACAGAATAATTAATTGCCTCCCATGACTTCGGGGTCATCAAGTAAAAGAAAAGGTGACTTGTGTTTTTTTTAAAAGGTTTAGAGTATATTTTTTTTTTTTTTTGTGTTTTAAAATATTTTTTGAAAAAAATGATTTTTTTTTATTTTTTTACTTTAAATTATTATTTTTATTTTTATATAATGTACTGATATTAAAATTAATTTTTAAAAATTAAAAAATATATATATTATTTAAATATATTTTTAAATAAAAAATACTTTTAAAAATAATTACTGCTATATTTCTAAACATTTATATTTATAGATAAGTAAAAGAAAGATGAAAGGGAGGAAAATCAGATGATTCAAATGATTGTGTTCGAGAATGATACTGTGTGCAAAATTAATAACCACATATATATATATATATACACACACACACACCTTCTTATATATATATATATATATATATACACACACACACACACACCTTCTTCCCATCGTACGTATGGACTCCCTTGTGGGATCCCAATCACATGCCAATACTCCATGAACATCATGGTGATACTGCCACGAAACGTGGGGCCCGTTACTGCACAACTTTGGCCCACTTCTGGATATCACTGAGGTCAGCGTGAAATCACGCTTCGAAACGCTAAACGAGTCAAACGACGCAGTATAGAGCTTGAAAAAACAAAACCAGAAATTGAGAGAGATAATGGCCTCTCCGGGGACGACGAATAAAGATAAACCGACAAGTGGCTCTAGTACAGCGACGTGTCTGGATCAGGAGACGGAACCACTTGGATAGTCGGCGGGGGCAGCTGGCTGTGTTCCTGTGACCAAGTCTAAAAATCTAGATACTGACAAAACACAACTTTTTGGAAAGTCAATGCAATAAAGTTGTGGAGGTAAATTACCTTTTGGCCCATTCTAAAATCCAGCCTCAAGTCGAAAGAGTACAATTACTTCTATGCCCCTTCGGATCTATATTGTGTCCGCGTGAGAAAAAAACATCTAACCCTTAGAATCTGGATTGAACGGAAGGACACGATATAAGCCTAGAGAAGAAAAGAGGAGCAGTGGTAGCTCACCCGACAAAAGAGATAGGGAGAAGTGATTCTCCTAACGATGAGAGGGTGGTGATTATTTGTTTGTTTTCCTTATTCTTTCATCGAGATGTGAACTCATGAGGATATATATATATATATATATATATATATATATGAAAAACAAATTTATAAACGACAATTACTTCTAAAACAAGCAGTAAGGTGATGACACCGTAACTTCAAATGTGTGGCACATCCTTATTAATTTCTTGTGTAAATGTGTCAGGTCATCCAGTCCAGAACTGACTTGGAGGTATTTATCTCCACTCAAAATTTGATTGCTAGGTGTCCGGTCTGGCCCGAACAGTTATGATTTTGTATTATTTAAATTTGACCCTACTTTTTTGTTTCTCAGACTGTATTATATTATACATATTTTTTTTCTTTGATCTATATAGTATCTATATCCAGTTAAATTTATGCCTTGTATAACAATGGCCTTTTTTTTGTTTCATGTTGATGGGAGATGATGCATGGAGGACGACGATCTCATCCCTCTCAATCTCTTAAATTTGAAAGGAAAACCTTGGTGGGTTGTTCCAGTAGTTAGATTTATGCATTGTTGCGCAAGTGAGGGCACACTTGGACATGTAGCGAAGGAGAGAAGTGAAAACCTAGAACGTAAGGGCAGAAAGATACCATGAAGATTAGGAGAATACTATAGAGGATTGACTGACTAGGTGCAAATGGTTAGGTCTGTTCACATGCAAACACATTGTTTTTTGGCCTTCGAAGAAACGTGTCTTTCTCGAACTTTGTCTTTCATAGCTCTGTATCATTGCCAACCTTTACGTATTTAATGCACCACACGGAGTTGGGTCCCATTTGGATGTGGATTCGGTAGCTTTCTGAGCTGATGACCCTTCTGAATAAAAGTTCTTGCCAGCTTCGTTCAATCAATCAGTGGTGGTGTACTGTGCAGTTACTTGGCTTGGTTTCTTTGGGTCTCTAACGTCTCCCTTGCTAGCCACCAAGACTAAAATGGCTGATATCTTGATTTTGGCTTGTTTACGAGAAATCTCGATTCATTGTTTTCTGTTTTCGGCTGTGCATTCAAATTTAAACTCTCGATTTTTCGTTAAAAGCCTCAAAATGTTGCTTCCTGTGGTTTCTTCGGATGTATTGTAATAAAATAACAAAAAGCACATACGAGAAAAAACGCTATCTTAATTAATTTGGGCTTGTTTATTAGAAATTTGATTCACTATGTTTTCAGATGTGCGTTCAAATTTCAATTCCTGGGTTTCATTGAAGGCTTCGAAATTTTGTCTTTTGCGGTCTCCTCGGATGTACTGTAATTAAATAATAAATAGCACGTAAAAAAAAACATTTAAAAAAATATCCAACGATAAAGATTTTAGATTTTCATTGAAAGATTTGGTTCAAACTTTAAGAGAGATTAAATAGAGATTTAGAGTAAGTTTGGCATTATTTATAAAAATGACTTTTGACTTCGTGTCATAAGTTAAAAAATATTTTTTAGAAATAACTTATAATAAAAATAAGATAAAATAACTATAAGTTAAGAGTATGATAAAAATGACTTAAAATATTTTTTTCAAGAATAGATGTAGTATAAACAAAATTCATAGGTTAAAAGTTAAAAAAAAATACTAAATAAAATACTTGACTTAATTTTATAATAAACTTTTGATTCGAGTACTCAAAAGTTATTTTTACCAAACATATATATGAATTTTCTATGAGTTAAAAATTAAATAAAAAACTTAGATCAATTTACAAAAGTAAAAGAAAGTTAGTTCTTAACTTCTTACGATTCATTTCAGAGACCTTTTCCTCAAGTACTTATTGATAAGTAAAACAATTTCTATCCCCACCATATTTTAACCGTTAATAATTTCCAATAGTTATTGAACTACACAATGATTATTTAAACATTTTCTTATTCGTTGTGAATATTTTCTTCGACAAGGACTTTATTTACGATGAATCTTAAACAAACTAACTAACCATTACTTTCATATTTCACATGTAAGAATATTATATAGTTAAGGTTAAGAATATTATATAGTTAAGGTTGAATTAAACAGTTGGTGCGATTAATTCCCTCTTGCATATTTGTCCGAGGAGTCACTCCCATTGGATATTTAGATCGGATCACCTCATCAAAGGTGTCCAAAAAAAAGTCTTGTCATCAACATAAACATTACACATGCATCATTTATTTTCTACAACAAAACAGTCAAATCGTCATTGAAAACTTTCATGTGTTCAAGACATGTGATAACGTGGGAAAATGCATCATATAGATGTGAAACCACCGAGGTAAGGACGTGGCTCAAAAGGTTTTCATGGTCAAATTTCGGCAAATTTCCGGTTAGATAAAAAACTAAAATGTCTTGTGGTGTTCCTTGTTGAGTCGTTCACACGTTTACAAAATACTATGGATAGTATTGTGTATTTTTTTAATAATTCATTTTGATTCTTGAATTTTTATTTTATGCGATTTGATTTTAATTGAAAGTTAATTTTACCTGAATTCCTAGTCAATAATAAAATTAAAAGAAAATAGACTAAAATGAAAAAGAATCTAACTATGGATGGTGTGCCAGTGATGGTATGAAAAATACACTTGGGTTATCAATATTTAAAAATAATATAATGTGTACAATTTAGGCCCTTTTAAACTTAAAAAAATAAATTTTGATACACAAGTTCATTTGTGTTATTTGTCAGTCTTTGGCTAGAGAGATAAGAGAGAGAAAGGTTGCTGGATTATGACGATGTGAGAGAAAGTTGTCGTTCACTTCATTTTTTACCACTAAAATGGGTTTCCTTGGTGTTTATGAGTTCCATGAAATCAGAGAGGTTCCATGATGGTTGTTTAGAGCCTCAATATTAAATAAAAAAAGAATCTTAACTGAGACCAAAACTATATCAGTTTTATTTTAGGTTTTTGGACCATTTTTTGGGTGTTTGAAGTGGATATAATAGTTTGTAGGTGTCATAAGAGTGTTGGTGAGGTGTTTTCAGGTTGAAATAGTTTGAAATTTATGTTGTTTTTTTTTGCCAAATAACTAGCCGTTTGATTTTTCAGACATCACTGAGATGCTGGAATCTAGGCTTGCACATGACATGTTGTCTGCCTTGGTGGGCGACATGTCACCTGCTAATTTTTTTTGTTCATAGGCTTGCGAGTCTGGGTTTTTTTTGTCCTATTTTTTTTATATTGGTTGAGTATAAATTTAAGGAGAGAAAATATTGAACCCAATTGAGTTTATGGTCTGGGTCACGAGTTTGACGAGTTAAGCCACAACAGCCAGACTATTATTTTTTTATATTACTTTTTTTTTACTAATATCTTACTTTGATATAATTTTTAAATTTATGTTTTAATTAATATCTCTCATTTGTGATTTTTTTTTTCTTATTTAACCTTTTTTTGATAGAGATTGTTTTCTGATGGTGTTGTGCATATTTAATTTTTGAAAAGATTATTCTAATTCATCTATAATTTTTTTATATCTTTTGTATACAATAATTTTATTTTAAAATAAAAAATGTTTATGTTCAGATAATATTTTTGATATGTGCAGCCTTATATAATATTTTTTTCACTTTTATTTTATTTAATCAATTTAATATATGTGTCTATTTTTAATATCATTTGATTGAATTAAAAATTAATTTTAATAAAAAAATTTAACAAACACCACCGAAAAAATATTCCGTCTTATAGGATTATTTTTCAGACACATATATTAGTTTGTTTTTTTCTTAAATATTAGCAAAAGAATACAATTTGAAAAAGAATATGTGAAATAGCAAAGCCTATACATATCAGGATTGAAAAACATGGCATTCATAACTTGTCGCTATTCAAAATAGTGACATCTACAAAAAAAAATTATAAAATAAGCTACACATTAGAAAAGAGGGGAGAGATAGTGAAAAAAAAAGAAAAGGATATTGGAGTCATGACGAAGCTTTAATTACAATATTACTAGTATCATCAGAAAGATCTCAACAAGACGAATCTAATGATACCAAGAAAGGCAATAACAATGACCCGAGTGGGTCACACTTACCATCAAAGAAAGTGGGTCATCTGTCACTTTTAGACGGCAAATATGACACATTCATATTGTCATTGGTGAGCTTTCTTAGTTTCATGAGATTTGTATTATTGAGATTTTTCTAATGGTATTAACGATGTCATATTTAGAGCTTTGATTTGTCTCCAGTATCTTTTTTTTTCTCTTCTCTCTTCTCTCTTCTATCATAGCATGCAACACATTTCATAAATTTATTTTTGTAAATGTCACAATTTTAAATAGTGACAAGTTATAAATATTATGTTTTTCAATTTTGATAAATATAAACTATTTTGTTTTGTTTTTTTTAAAAAATATGTTATTTCACCGATATTTAAAAGAAAACATGCTATTTTTTTAAAAAAATCAATATCCCCGGCCCCTCTCGTTTGAGAGGATATATTTTAATTGCTTTTAATAATGCTGAGTACAGCTATACTTATTTCTGCGTTTGTTTAAAAAGCGCTTTCAACATCATCGGAGGCTGAGATCTGCCCAGTTGAATTGTTTTATGGCCAGTCACTTCTCTAACAAAGTACTCGATGAGGAATCCTCAATCGTGTGCTCCCACAGCTTCCGGGGATGGAGAAACCTATCTTCACACATCAACACCCCAGAATTTCAATCAAATATCACGTCTTGCCTACAAGCATGGTTTTCAACTGTCAATTTCTGCTTGAAAGTGCTTCCATATTAGCACGAGGACTCAGAAGGATAACGAGAATATCAAGCAACTTATGCCAGTCCTTTGTAATTAGCAGAGTCGAGCAGTTTTAAATAACTTTTCGATCCTTCATGTTTAAACTGAGAATGATGTATAGAACTAGAAGACTGTCGGCAATTTCTTTCATTTTGTGTGTTTGGCAGTGTGACAGAGATTACTTTTCAAATAGCTTTTCGTGCCGAAATACATGCCAATGATATTTTTTTATTTTTTAAAAATCATTTTTAACATCAGCACATCAAAACGATTCAAAAGGTACAAACCGCACTCAATTTTAGTAAAAAAAAAAAAATTGAAATTTGGTCAAACACAGGTTCAACCGCAGAGCTAAACAGGCTCTTAGTCAGACTTAGTT
>Ga0307514_10004136_pt1 | contig 13445 bp, 8 predicted proteins | sample 16_EM_MG_FD_203088 | JGI IMG/M metagenome (GOLD analysis project Ga0307514, IMG submission 203088) | Populus trichocarpa ectomycorrhiza microbial communities from riparian zone in the Pacific Northwest, United States - 16_EM | ecosystem: Host-associated > Plants > Roots > Unclassified | place... | reverse complement strand
GCTCTGTGAGGAGGATTGAGATATCAGCCATCGTGACAGGCCTATTGTCCTCATTCGAATTCTGTGAACTGCTTGCGTTAACCATTATTGTAGTTGCTAGTATTCGTTTGTTCTTTTCTTCCCACTGGGTGTCCGGAGTTGGGAGGGTCTCGTTCGTTAGAGTTGGGAGGGTCTCGTTTGTTAGAGTTGGGAGGGTCTCGTTCATTAGAGTTGAAAGGGTTTCGTTTGAGATATGCTGACAAGCGCCCTCTGACTGTATGACAGATGTGTGGTCATAAGGGTTTGCCCCAATCAGTCTCCGAGCTTGTCCCCGTGAGATCAGCTCACGGGACGTGAGGAGGCCGGAGAACAGGTTCTCTGAATATAGGTTGTATACTCTCTGGGTGGCCTACGGGACCGTCGAGTATAGATAAGAAGCGGCTGACACAGCATTGAAAACAGCTGATACAGCACTGAAGACAGCTGACACAGTACCAGCTCATAGGACAGGAGTGGCTAGTATAGCTCCAGATAACGCTGTAGACGCACCTGCCTTCAAGATAGGAATTGAATATTGGACGACACCCTCGAACGACGACGTCGCAAGTACCACCTCACCCCGGGACCTGTCCTCAATCTATAGTCTTCGGAACGGGATCCGTGTGTCGATTCGTCGAGAGGGAGCATGATGAGCGACGGGAGCGCCAGGGCACATAGGTTGCTGTCCTCGTCGAGGGGTTCTCGTGCCGGAGGAGTGGCTTAGTCTATATTGGAGAAGCTATCAGGCAAGAAGTCCCACCTGCTCTCAGACGATGCCACTGACGTTTCGTATTCAATGAAGCGCCTCGGAGGCACGTAGCCGGTGGGGAGAAATCTCATGGCCTTCGACGTCTGTACCAGTGCAAGGCACTCCTCGCGGTGTGATTCGGGGGTCACGGGAGGCGAGTTGGTAGTGGAGGATTGTTCCATTACAGGGGACCAGCTCGGACGCTCGGGGGACCCCCTGCAAGGTGTCGTCGCTTCTTCACTGGAAGGTCTCGCTAGAGAGACCAATATGGGAGTGGTGGGGACTCGATCCTCTCGGGACTGCTGTCGTTGAAGCTTCTTAGTGTCCCTTCGGAGCTGTTTCTCTCTGCAGGTGCTGAAAATATCGAACTGGATCTCGAACTTCTTAATGAGTCTCTGATAGCTCAGTAGTTCGACCCCGGACGACTGCCGGGAGCCCTGGGACTTCGAAGAGTTGTACAGGCTCAGAATAGTCGAACAATTGGAGAATATATGTTCTTGCTCTGGAGAGGATGGAGAATGATGTTCGAACAAGTTTGATAAACGACAGGCAAGTCTGTAAAGATAATAGCTAGGTTGAGCCAGGTTGAAAAACACCTTGACGCCAGATGTGGGGTCACTGAACATTCTCTTTTAATGAGGTCACTAAATATTCCCTTTGATAAGGTCACTGAACATTCTCTTTTAATGAGGTCACTAAACGTTCTCTTTGATGAGGTCACTGAACGTTCCCTTGATTTGAGTTATGCTATGTGATGATGATGATGAACAGAACCTCTCGCCTTGGGGTAGATAGTCCAACTGCCTAGCATGTCCCCGTCAAGCTCCTCATCATGCCTATGCATTCCATGCATCACACCACCTCATGCAACCCATCCTGTATCCCATGCATCTGCTGCATTATCCCATGCACCCCAGCTTCCTGCATCCCATCCTTCTGCATAATGTATCTACATAACCGGGAACCCCTGACACAAGCATACGTGTGAGTATCTATAGGTATTGTGGGCTTTGAAAAGAATACAGAATAATATCAATTGCTATGTGGCCCCCTTTGTAGGTTTACAATTTTGGTGGGATTTGCAGTCCTACATAGTCTGATATATATGTATTTGCAGGTTGAGAATATTGGGGAGAGACTACACAAGATGCACCAGGTCGGTGACTCCTGTATAGGTACCCGCGAAACAAAGTAGTAGAGAATCTGCCCAATTCTATTTATGGAAATTATCCACTGGTACTAGACGACACTTGAAAAATCTTAGGGTCACACATTGGTTTGTAGTTCAATAGTGATATATTTACCCTGAACTCTTCCAACCAATAACTTTTACATACAAAATATAACTTAAGCAACACAAGCGTGTTACAATGTAAAGAGGATACTTGGGGAAATCACAATACTATGGCGTATATCGAAAACTCGGGTGTCTGTACCCCAGGTCCCCCACTACTTCCTCGGTTTTTCCCTGCACTCTACCATCCCTACCACCCCTCTCCCGGATCTGATTCTCCCACTTCACATACAGCACCCCAAACGCTGCAACAACCCCAACGCCCACCTGCGCACCCAGGTTAATTGAGTGCCCCTTTCTATAGTGTGGCCCATCCTCGGGCAGGTATGTCCACGTCGCAACAATTGCTCCTGCCGTTCCTACCGAAACGATGTATGCGCTAGAGACGGCACGGACCGAAGCTCCAGCGGCATTATTCAACCCCCAAGACAGAAAGCCTGGGCCACCAGGAAATGCACCGATAGCACCGAAGAACACTGCGAGATAGGCGATCGAAGATGGAGGTGCTGTGATGAGGATGGAGTACCCTAGAATGCACAGCACACAGCCTAGAATAAGGTATGCACCACGAAGGCGAGTGCGGTCGGAGAGGTAAGCCACAAGTATAGACCATAGGCATGCTACAGCATAAGGAGGGACGGTATAGAGCTGGGCTTTGGTGGTGGTCCAACCAAGATCGTTCAAGATTGTCGGCTACTCAATTGCACACGGGATTAGCCTTTGCAAACTTCCCTTAAGGTCATAGAATAACTTACCAGAAACAGAGAGAAACTCTGTACAGTTATATTCACCAGAAAAAAACCCAAGGCACAAACTGTGTTGTTCCAATTGGCAATTGCCCTTATTATATGCGCTGCTGTGATTTTATGGGTTGCAGAATCGTGGTGCTCCCTCTTCACACGTTGGGACGCAATGAATTGCTCTCTGGGATTGAGGAAGGTGGCAGTACAAGGTGAGGAGGGAAGCAAAAAGTAACCCACCAGGGCGATCAGCATTGTCATCTATAAATATAAAGACGTAATGGTCAGCTAAATTATTTGATTATAGTCGGTCAGTCCATTGCCCATTGGCACTAAACGTACAAGGCCTTCAAAGAAGAAAATGTTCCGCCATCTGGGGTCAACCACATGCTCTTAGGTTAGCGTCAACTTAACATGTATATCTCATGCCTGTGACCAACATACGTATGTATCCTTTCTGCCTTGATTCCCCATTCAGGTATGCGCCTAAGAGTTGTGGTACAGTCAGTGAAAGAGCGCAAGGCCATGGCAATCGGTGCCGCTGATAATGCAGGCAGGGGGCTGTAGTTCCAACTTACGCTAAGACAGTGGCGAATAATCCTCCAAATGCGCCTGCAATAGAACTCGCACTCACGAATAATCCCACCCGTAGCAGAAGTTCATGGCGTTTGTAAAAGCAGCTTAGGAAGAATGCGATGCCCTACATGAAAAGGTACTACTATTAATATATGGCTCGCCATATGCATTCTCATGTTCAGCCAGGGGGAAGGAAGGTATAGGAGCGGGGAGGCAAAGGAAGTTGCAATGCTGGATTGTGGAAAGTTCCAGGGATAGTGAAAGGACATACTGGCATGGTTCCACCTTCAAAGAAACCCAAGACTGCCCTGGCAGCACATAGCTGGAGGAAGTTCTTGACAAAGGAGGTCATCATCGAAACAAAACCAAAGGCGAATACGAGAAAGGGTACTAGAGTTCAATGTTTAGCACCCTGTAAGAATTTCCCATACTTTCCACAATACGGGCGCTTATATTGAATAACTGTGCAGCGTTAGCAGGGGCTGGCAATGGTACATACTCCAGAATTTCGATCCAACACGCTTCAGCAGCACGTTACTCGGAATTTCGACCCTGGGCATATCACATGTTAGCCACACCGCACAAATGCCAGAGCCATGCACCATTACTACCGAACTTCATGCTGACTGTCGAGCAATATATTGATTGTCCTTACACTTACATCAAATAAGGTATATAAAATACTGTTAATGCCCAATTAAATTGATGCCCCACCAACTTCAGGTCCTTGGCCATTCCCTGGATTCGCGCATTACTGCGGTCCGTAATATTGCTCATTAGCCAGCAGCTACTGTATTGTGGGGACTTTTTGCTTTGTATACCCAATATTTGACCTGCACAAGCATTGTTAGCTTCCGCTGCTTATTACTTCCACCTTAAGTCCCCAGGTCACCATCCTCAACCCCCATACATAACATACCGGTCTATAAAACAAAACAGATATAACGCAGTTATAACCGGTATTATCCTCAAATCTAACTTCCTCCGTACAGCTTTCTCCTCCTCCTCCACCCACCTTCCCTGAGCTTGTGCATCTGTGCTAGTATTTTGACCGAGTTGACACTGCAATGACCTGCGCGGCGTTCCGAGGCCAGTCGATCCGCTTGGCGTGAGTTCCTTCACAGCGACATCCGGCGGCAACCGCGTCATTGTGGCAGGTTGAAGATTGTTAACGTGGGCTATGTGATGATGGAACGTAGTGAGAATAAAGTAGAACTAGCCTATAGCCACAGCGCTAATGTATTAGTGGGCGTAGTCTGGTGGGCACCGGCCTCTCATAGTGGGCGATGCATATGTGACAGAAAATATGAACTGGAATACGTAGATATATACTTAGAAGGGTATCAGTATATATATATAAAAGAGTACCAAGAGGTAAATACGTATTCGAATTCTTCTCAGACACTAGGTAGGAACCAGAGCTCGGACACCACTGACTGGAGTTCAACAAGGTGCTCAAGCACAGCTGGCCAAGAAGCTACAGTAGACTTTGGATCAACATTTTGCGGGAGGAGCTTGTGGCCGGATCAACGAGTAGGTATGTAGGTACCTAGTCAATTCCTATCTCGCCGGCAGGACCGAGCACTCGGTGCTCCCATGAACTACAACACCCTGCATGCAGAGTGGAGCCAACCAAACTGACCAATGTAGAAATATGGATTCTGATGTAGTGTAGGTAGTACAGTCATCTAGGGTGGGGTAATTCATGGGAGCACCGAGTGCGGTCAGGGCCTCCGGCAACAACCAACATTGATCATGGTAAGCTCGCGTAAACAGGCTTGTCAAAAATTCCGGATGAATTCAATGTCTCAGAGTGGTGAGTCTCGTGTAGACGAACTTGCTGGAACTGGGTATGAGGCTCCTGTGTGTTCGCAATTCACTTGAATATCACGGAAAGAATCTAGCTATAACGCAATAGCACTTACCTAATAGTTAACTGCTTCATAGAATCATGAATAAAGTCATTCGGGATACATGCTTGATTCCTCTGAGCTCGATCCATACTGATACACACGGAGTATGACCGAAAAAGGCTTTAATCCGAAAATGTACTGAACCGCGACTGAATTGAATTACATCTACGGTATCGGCGACTAAGACTTTTTTACTGAGGGCTCATGGCCACCGGAGGTGCAATTGGTGTAACTTGTGTGTATCTCAGGGGCCAATACGAACAAGCAACCCTTGTTACTCCCAATGGTAGATAGTCTGACTCCGCCCACTGGCATGGTACTCTGTCTCATAGCCTTAGGCTCCACAGATGTATAAACTCAAAAAAAAAGTAGGAAAATGCAACCTTGGTAATGCGTTCAGAATACATGTTTAAAGTAACAGAGGTACAACAACATCACTAGTTTTTTTTTTAGTTTTTTTTTTTGAAGTCGTCTACATACAGTGCGTAGGTGAAAGTTATGGCGCGCCCCCCTGCATATTTATATGCGCCAACGCGCCATAACTTTCACCTACGCATTGTAGGTATCGAGTACCTATGTTGTAAAGGTTAGGGTGGCTTTAATTAGGTCTGTATGTTCGTGCCTCCAGCCAAGAACGTAGCCATCGGATAGCAGATCCCACACTCCATTACAATTTCCTTGGTTGTTGGAAATACCTATGTAGCTTTGAGTCTGCGCAATAAATCCTCTCAATAAATTCTCCAAACTATCCATTTGCTTATCCATCTTCTGCTCCATTATAACCATCCTCTTCTCCACTCTCCGCTCGACATCATATATGAAGTGCACTCACAATCTTGGCCAACTGCTTGCTCCACAGGTCCAGTTGTTACCCTCCGAACAAATGCTTCTCTCTTGCTTTGTGGGGTTTCCCCTGCCTCTTCTGCGGCAAAGTACAGATCATCTGGAATTGTTGTGCCTTCACTTGGATGAGACAACTCACTGATGAAAGTCGTAACTGGCTCAAGGCTTAGAAGTACAGATGGCCGACAAAAGTGACGGGACACCCCCGGCCTTGGCAACCTTCTTTTACGTTGTTAGGCGAACCCTACTCTAGCTTCTTCAAGCCACCACGATGCCTACCAACAAAGAAACCGGTAAACGACGCCAGAGTACAACAATTGAGCGTGTAACAATAATAGAATTAACTGCAGAGGGTTATTCTAGGAGGGATATTCAGCAGAAATTAGGAATTTCAAAATCAACTGTGCAGAGAGTGATTCAGGAGTGGAAATCTAGCAGTCAACTCCAGCCAGCTTCACGAAGTGGCAGACCACCAGCTCTCAACTCAAGAGATAAAAGATGACTCTATAGACTCTCAGATGTAAATCCCTATGCTTCATTAAGAGATTTAGCTGCAGAGTCTGGGTTGGGAGTATGTTCAGAAACAGTGGCACGGGCTTTACGAGCTAGTGGCCGTTATGTTAGATGGGCATATATATGTGAAGGAAATCGACTAAAACGAGTGAAATGGGCTCGGAGTCAACGACGAACAACAGTTGAAGAGTGGTAAAAGCGAATATTCACAGATGAAATTCATGTTGAGTTGTCTCGTTGTATGCTAAGATTATTCACGTGATAGAAACTAAGATACTATTAGGTGCACGACAGATTCTTTTAAAGATGAACGAACATCTGTAATGTTTTGGGGAGCTGTTGGATACAACTCCCATTCTCTATTGGTTGCAGTTCGGCGACGAGATCCATCAGAGCGTACAAGTGATAAAGATCGACTTGGTCTGAATTCTAAGCAGTATTATGATGAAATTTTACATCCATACTTGTTTCCACTACTCTCAGTAGACCCAGAGGTTATTGAAGATGGTGCTCCAAGTCATACTTCTAAAGAAACTCGATTATATCGGCTACAACATGGGATTTGCAGAATTCCTTGGCGAGCAAGCTCATCTGATCGCAATTTGATTGAGAACGTATGGGCTCTATTGAAGCAGAAGCTCCGGAGGCAATGGCGCAACCCAGATAAACGCCCCCATAATAGAGAAGAGCTTATTAATGCTGCGCAGGCTGCATGGGAGGAGCTACCTTGGACACGGATATATAGGTGGTTTGAAGGTATGCCAACTCGTGTATTGACAGTCATTCGCCGTGGAGGGCGCTCTACCCGCTGGTAATTTTTTTCTTTCAACTCTCTTCACCTATATGTATATATGGAACAGCTTAATTAAGATCTTCTATTGTTGGTGTTGCTTCCTCAAATTTCGCTATTGCAATTCCCATTAAAATGCGATATAAAATAAATAAATACTAAATACACTCTTAGCAACAGGCTTCGCCCCCCACCTCCGGCGGGCCCCCCCCAGAATAAATAACAAAATAATAGAATAAACAAACGAACAATATCTTTTCCTCTGACAACTCTTTTCTGACACTCCGCTTCGCTCAAAATAACTTCGTAGAATGACTCTTTCTATTATTCAACGAAAGATAGTTACGTCCATTCCTTTAAGTAAAAAAAAAGTAAAGCAAGCAAGCAACGCCTGTTAAACCAATGCACCCGATGCCTTCTGAAGCCAATCCTTTGCCGTATGTCTCATTCAACCCACTATTTCATGAGTCGAGTTAGTATGTGATGTGCACGATTCCCTCGGTAAACCAAAACCCACGCAAAATAATCACACCACTTACCATCAAGACCAGTCGGCATTACTTTTGTTGCGTTCTTTCCCAATTACGATCATTGACGTAGAGATCGAAGCCTGTTTTCACCACCACACCTCCGACAACAAGGTACATCAACCGATCAAACTTTGAGTCGACTTTCTTGCCAAGGTCCTTAATGTGTCTGTTGAGATCTCTGATGGCTGCTTGAACTGTGTCCATTTTGGTGCCCAAAATCCCCACTTCCTAAGAACTCGTCAAGCGTTCACGGTTGTCCTTTCAAGTGTCCTTTTGCTCGTCCTTTCAAGTGTTCTTGGCAAAAGGACAGGCAAAAGGACGGTTAACTTTGAATGCGACAAATGGGTTTTAATTTTGAGCCCGGATCTGCCGCTATGCTTTTAGAACAATAGCGCAAGTAGCCTTGGATTTAGTCTTGTTTTTCTTTCTTGTCTGTTGCAGAGTTTGACTACATGCAAGATGTCAACAATTCGGGACACTGTTGTGGCAGTATCTCTAAGTAAGAGTCTAAGTAAAATGTGTTATAATGGGTGAAATTTTTATTTCACCCCCCGGTCGAACTATAGCTTAGACTCTTACTAGTGCGTTCCTTAGTGAAAGGACAACTCGGAAAGGACGTGAAAGTAGGCCTGGGCACGAGACGAGACCTCGAGATGGTTCGGCAAAAGTCTCGAGACTTTTTTTTATGAAAATTCTTCATTGGTTGTGTCGTGCAGATATCTGTGTGAGACGGTGTTGAGACAGCGTGATAGCCGTTGAGACAGGGCGATAGCCGTTAAGTCAGTGTGACAACCTTCATAAATTATTTCCGTTAGTATATGATTAGCCCAAAAGTCTCGAGACTTGCGAGACTGTCTCGAGCCCACAAGCATAGAGTCCCGAGATGTCTCAAGAGCACTGTCCCTATCCACGAGACGTCTCGTGCCCAGGCCTACGTGAAAGGAACAAACATGTTCCTCGCAGAAAGGACCGAAAGGACACCGAGTGGGAAACCGAAAGGACACGAGTCTCATATATCCTAGTAATAGCCTACAAGCTCACCTTGTCAAGCTGATAAAACCTATCCCATGAAACCAATGATGTATTACTCGTAGTCTTGGAACTCTCATTCATCGGCTCGTTTCCGGACGGTTCAAGGCAGTCTTCGCAATTTCTCTACTAAATATCTTAGTAACTTAAAAACAACCATCGATACGTTGAATAACTTACTCGTGTAGAGTTAAAGGTACGTTTTGCAATACTGTTAACTCCCCCATGGCGTAACCCATGACGGAGCCCATAACGCAAACCCTGATCCGAGAGACCTACAAACAGACGGTGTAGGCTAGGTTCGTGATCTGTGAGAAGCTTGTATTCTCTAAGTGCTCTAGCCTACGTATCTATGCCTGATACCGCCAAGGAAACGCTCTAAAGATCCTCTAAACCAGGCTATATCCTTCCAGGCCAATGGCCAAAGAGGTACGTTAGCAGTTCTCGACTCAAGAACGATAGAGCTGCTATGCTACGAGCAAAGGCTCGAGCGTGTCTGCAGTCACGTTCACTGGACCTATGGTAGACCTTATCCCAAGACTTGAGGTCAAAGGATCCTACCCATCGGTCGATTTCAGCTGGAGCGTCCCTGTAGTATGATCTCAACTGGAGACACAAGATTAGTCCTTTTAGCTCTTCAAACCTCCTGTACTTAGCCTCCCGTGCTGTTTCGACAGCCGTCTGGACTGCCCTCTCACTGGATACAACTGTAGTATCCGCCACTTTGGAGACTTCAGAAAGGTAGAAGCTAAAGGTAGTAAAGACTTGTACCAGCAGTACTAAGAGCTTCCAATCAACTCTCGGGTTCGTTTCGATCGATGCATCACCTGTAGGCTAGGTTCGTGATCTGTGAGAAGCTTGTATTCTCTAAGTGCTCGAGCCTACGTATCCTATGCCTAGACCGCCAAGGACTCTAGCTAACATATATGTATGCGCAGTCATGTGGTCATATGGTAGGGACCTACCACAGACGGCTGATTGTCCAAGAGGACATTCTGGTGTGTGGACCGACCGACCGACAGTTGCGTTGTTCCGTCCTTCGTTGGGTATTGTCGTGTTCCGTCCTGCACTTTGTTGTAAGAGAGACGGAGCAAACGACCGAAATATTTTGTTCTCGTACCCAGACTCTCCACTGCGCTGCCAAGACAATAAATTGTGCGGCTAAGGCGGGAGATGGCAGCGCAGTGGTGGTGTGGGTCCTTATATATGCAATAATTAGCGTCGCTTAGCTAAACGGCTACAGTAAGGTTTAGGCTGGATAATGGGTCACGGGGTGCTGGTAGGTATAGAGTAGTACTTTTTTTTTTTTTTTTTGGGAGTCATTAATCGCATTCAGCCTATCTAGACTATGGCGATAGACTGCGGCTCACCGTGTCCGGCTGCCTTCCAACCTCCGGGCCAGTCCCTGCCCCTCACTATCTACGCAACTATATACATGTGGCGCCTACGCCAGGAACCTCGCTACTTCCTCACACCATTCTTCATCTTCCAATATTTGTTCCCCCGTCCTTCCCTTCCCATCCCCTACCCATGGGCATACATATAAATGGGCAGCATTCTGTGGTGTCCAGCCATCGCACACGCAGCTTCCATCGTCCGTTTTGCCTATCGTTTTCAGCCATTGCGCCTGCGGTCCCTTGTCTGTCACCATGTATGTCAATCCCCTCAAAGCCCATCTGGACCAGCTCAGGTGTCTCGGTGTCTTCCCGTGGAGTCTGTAGGCTTGTCGGATGCCAGCCGGTGTTACAATGTCAGGCTTGTTCATCCATACCCCCCTATTGACTTCCTCTCTTGCTGTCCTGTCCGCCATCTCATTCCCCTCAACTCCATCATGTCCTTTTACCCACATCAGCGTCCACTGCTTCTCGTTCATCTGTTCGACCAGCTTTTCCTCAATCCAGGAGCGTGGTTGTCTGTGCGCTAGACTCTGTATTCTTTGTATTACTCCCTGGCTATCTAGCGCAAGCACGTCGTGTTCCTCCCATGCTAGCGTCACTCCCAGCTCCTCTGCGTCCGCCACTGTTGCCATCGTTCCCAAGTATTCCCCCTTCTTCCTCGTCGCCGCTGCCGCTCTGCCGTCCCTGCGGCTTCCGTCCGTCCACTCTTGCACCCGGCTAATGTCCAGCTCTTCCACTCGTACTTCCCTCTTCCCCTTCGTTCCTGTCATCCATCTCAACTCCGCATCCTCCTCAATCCACTCCCTTATTATTGGTTCCGCCACTTCCCTCAGTTCTGGCAGATTTCGGCCGTATACTGACGCCGCCCAACGTATGCGTTTGCACATCATCATTCTATCCAGCTCGCTAATGCCCGTCAGAGCCTCCACTTTTTCTGCAGCACTGCCTCTGTATGCTCCCACCACCCATCGCTGGCATTCCGTCGCCAATCGTCGTTGTGGCTCGCTTGATTCTGGGTACAGTTCGCATCCGTAGGTCAGAATCGGTAGGATTTGCTGTGTCACCACCTTCCTCTTCCCTATCGCCGAAAGCCTCCCTAGTCGTCTCACCATCTCCCACGCCGCCCTCGCTTTTTGCGCCCTATACTTCTGGTGCCTCTTCTTGTCTCCCATCGTTACTCCCAGGTGCTTTCCATTCTTGCCCCTCCAGTTTTTCTCCTTATCCCATTTGATGCCTGCTGCCTCCGCCGCTCCCTGGAGCGCTCTGTCGATCTCTTTCTCGCTGCCTACGCATACTCCATTCACATCGTCGATAAAGGACAATGGCCAGTATTTTTCCCGGGTCGGTTGCCTTGTTGTCATATATTTCCTTTCCCGCAGTCTCTTTTCTGCTTCCCATACTACGCTTGACATGTAGATCGTGAATAGGGCTGGTGAAAGCGGGCTGCCTTGTGGTGTTCCGCCTGTCATCCTAGCTGTCCCCAGTACTCTTCCGTCGACCATGACTTCGAATTCTCTAGGCGCCAGCCAGTCGTCGATCCACTCCCCCACATGGCCCTCCCCTTGTAGTATTCGTCGTGTATGGTCTCGGCGTAAGGTATTGAAGGCCGATTGTGCGTCCCTCCCGATCACCTCTCCTTCCTTATGTTTTTCCATTATCATCGCCATCAGCATGACGCTGTCAATCGCCCCTCTTCCCTTCCTCCCGGCAAACGCTCGTTCGTGCCATAGGTGCTCTCTCTCCTGCAGTTGCAGTGCTACCAGCTTCTCCGCTAGCTTGCCGGTGGTATTGGCTAGTACGATCGGTCGCCAGCCTTTCACTTTCGAATGGTCTTTCCCCGGCTTGGGAAGCATGATCATTCTTGCTTCTCTCCATTTCTCTGGCATCCTTGCACCCTCCTTACATGCTACCTGTGCCACATCCTCCAAGAGTGCCCTCCCTAGCTTCGTGTCTTGAATCTTTTTGATAAGCTTCCATGTCACACCGTCGGGTCCTGGGGCACTGCCATTCTTCGTCTTCCTCAGCGCCTCCTTTGTCCTCTGGATCCATTCTTTCTCCACCCTTTGTCTCTCTTGCCGGCGTACCGGGGGTCTTGGCTCCGCCTGTTCCATTATCAGGTTGTGGTCCATGAACGCCTGTAGCTTTTCCCCATCCGTCTCGTAGCTGTGTTCTCCATCGTTCAGCACTCCGCACCGTGGTCTGTTGTTGAATGGGTTCTTGCACATTCGCACTATGTCCCATACTTCCCTCCCGTCCTCTAGCCAATCATTCCACATCTTTCGCTTTGCTGACCGTATCTCGTTCCTCAGTTTCTTCCTCGCTTCCTTCGACCTTCTTGCTGCTCTTCTAAGTTCCTTCCACTCCGCCTTCCACCATGGCTTCGACTGCGCTACTATGGTTACCAGCTCCGGGAGCCCACTGCCACCCGTATCCAACCTAGCACAGTCTCCCCACTGAATAGGTATGCACATAGGCGAATTCTCCCACCCCTTCTGAACTCTGTGCGACCTGTTACGACCATCGTGGACAGGTTAGCCACTTGCCACTTTCATGACTGCTAGATTGGAATGCACCCTTTGCACCTTAAGCCTCTTCGCTAAACTCCGCACATACCAGCGTAGACTATGGTCGTCTGTCCCTATGACGAGTAGCAGTCTCTGCCCTTGCTCATCCCAGTTGCATTTCGACCCACTCCACTTTCACCAGCGTCGACTATGGTCCTCTGTCCCTCTGACGAGTTGCAGTCTCTGCCCTTGCCTATCCGAAGATAAGTGTAACAGTTATGACTATCGTCAGTTCAGAGTTCCACGAGTTGCTCCACCACCACCAGCGTCGACTATGGTCCTCTGCCCTTCCGACGAGTTGCAGTCTCTGCCCTTGCCTATCCGAAGATAAGCGTAACAGTTATGACTATCGTCAGTTCAGAGTTCCACGAGTTGCTTCCCTGGCGTGAAAATGTTGCAGGCCCCCAACAGGACTTGAAGACAAGCGTAACAGTTATGACTATCATCAGTCCAGACATCCCACGAGTTGCTACCCCGGCAATTTGAGCGG
>Ga0307514_10004135_pt1 | contig 13445 bp, 8 predicted proteins | sample 16_EM_MG_FD_203088 | JGI IMG/M metagenome (GOLD analysis project Ga0307514, IMG submission 203088) | Populus trichocarpa ectomycorrhiza microbial communities from riparian zone in the Pacific Northwest, United States - 16_EM | ecosystem: Host-associated > Plants > Roots > Unclassified | place... | reverse complement strand
CCACCCCTGGTTGCGCGCCCACATCAGAGAATTTCTCCTTTGAGGTAATAAATATCTCCGAGCCAAGGGGGACGGTCCAGTCGCAGGAGAAGATGCGGTTGTGGTAGGATACGAGTGGGGTTGGTGAGGAGAGGGCTTGGAGCTGGAATCTGGTGGGGCATTGGATGTTGGGGGGTTTTGTCGTTCTTTTCTTGTTAGTTGAGGTGCTCTTATTACCATCACCATCGGCAGTGGGGGATTTATTCGCTGGTTTTTTGCCTTTGGAGGCAGTAGTATTGGATGCAGATGTCGCACTAGGCAGCACTGTCGTAGGGGCTAAATGTGGAAAAAGGGGTTGTGGGGTCGTGAGGTCGAGGGTGATGTAGTGCGTCTACTTCATGACTTGTGAGCTCCGAATTCCTTGTGAGTGGAAGGGATTTAAACCAACCTCACAATCATCCCAATCATATTCCCATTCACTTTCCTGATCTTGATTTACCTTAGATCCTTGTGTGGCCTCTGCTGTCTGGGCTTCTGCATCTTGCATCAACAATTCTGGAGCAATTGGGACATCGGGGGTTGCTACCGCTATAGACCCTAATGCTGGGTCGATCGCTGGTGTCGGTGTATGAACACCAGGTGGTTCGTCCCCACCCTCCTGCGGCCAGCCGGCGCTTCGTCGAGTTGTGGGCATGGTTCTGAGGAAGAGAACTTATGCTATGTTGGTCAGAGTCAAATGTGACATAAACGCCAAGCAAGTCCGCATTCATGTGTTGTTGTCGTCAACAATCCATGCTTCATTCAAATCCCTTTGCCCTTTATCCACAACAATTATGATGGATTTGGCCTCACTGCGGCCATTTTTTGGTTCAGTGACCCCTTTCCCTGTGATCCATGGGGGCTCCGAAAATGCGTCATCGGGGCTCGTAAGGAAAACACGCCGGCGCCCTAGGTCATCACTAATGTCTGATAGATCGTCAAGAGTAAGAGATGGGAGTGGATAATTTATTTTGGCATAATTCAATTGGGGTATTGTGTGTTCTAGACTATAGTAGAATAAATAAGTTGTCATGTTAAGTTTAGCGATAGTAGTTATAATGAGGTGATTATCTAGAAGTAATGGCACTCTATATAGTATAAAGAAGCAATTAGGACAGCGTCTTAAAAGATTCCGACACCCTGCAGTGTCATTTGAAGTAGTCGAGATGGAAACTTCAGTTCCGAGATTGAAGGAAAAAATGATGCAGGCAGTTTTGGGATACCTGTAAACTATGGCTGGCGAAATCGCTACTCCAGCAGGCGAGTTCTAGGAGATCTGTTAGCTATGAGTGGGTAAAGAGCTGCCACAGCTGGTGATATGATGAAGACACCTCTACTCCGTACGATGTACTGTATCAGTAAATCGGAAATCGGTCTGGAACTAAACTGCTCAGATTACTAGCCTCAGGGTCCCAGCTGCTATAATCACGTGACCTCTAAACTGAAGTCGCAGCAGGAGCAACTTTAGGCTAATGTTACTGTGTTCGATATTTTCAACCCGCTCAGTGCATGGCGGAGCAGGTTTGGCCTTGTCCGCATCCATTGGGAAAGAAGACTCCATGTCGCTTTTTAAGACATAAGGCCAAGCTCACGTTAAAGCCACTCTTTTTGGGGTCTTGCATATCGGGTTCGAGACTATGCATACCTATTAACTTTCCTGCGTGAGCTCGGCCTATAGGTATATGTATGTCTTAAAAAGCGACATGGAGCCTTCTTTCCCAGTGGGTGCAGTATCCTCTCACCAGCATCCTACTACTATGCGCAATACACTTGAAGTTTCAGATATTGTTTCCAGTCTGCAGACCATTGCGCTGACTCTGAAAAGTTACCAACTGAACAACCGACAGCAACAGACTGTGCATGGATGGCTGCAATCAAGTTCCAGCTCACAGCTAGCTCAGTTCGCTTAGTTTAGCATGTATCACTTCGGCTCAATCAGATTCCGTTATAGCAAGGGCGATTTAGGTGAGACGTAATGTATAGATTCCGCTTCAACGAGGTCCAGTATAGCAAGGTCTATGTAATATGCTTATGACGAGCAAAAATATGATTTTGTTACAATGCTACGGAGAATAGTCTGGTTGGCACAAGCCCCCGGCCAAACGGGGATTAAATGAAACCCTGCCATATATCGCAAATAAGACCGTAGGGTGGTGGCAACCTCAGCTGTGGCCAACACCGAGTATGTCCAGCTATAGCGAGTAAGGCTATATTTAACTGTGGCGAGCATATATTCAGCTCAGCAGTATATGTAAATAAGTATGAGTAGCTATTGTAGTATATATGTTGGTGAAGCAGGGAGTCGATCCATCAAGAGTTACAACCAACTATTCAATGTTCTTTTCGCAAATATGAAATTACAGTTGCCATTGATGGATCAGAAGATGATCAAATTAATATCCGTGGCTTGGATAACCATCAGGTCCCTAGGAGCATCGACCTCTGTAATGCAGAAGACCCTTCTGACCCCTCCGACCCCTCCGACCCCTCCGACACTCCGACACCTCCGATCCCCCCGACACTTCCGATACCTCCGACCCCTCCGATCCCTCCGATCCCTCCGACCCCTCCGACCCCTCCGACCCCTCCGACCCCTCCGACCCCTCCGACCCCTCCGACCCCTCCGATTCTGATTCTGCAGTTAGTTTGGAGGGGGGAAATCATAGGTTAGCTTTATATCCTGTAAGACCGTATCCGTGAATAAGACCGTATTTTTTTCCTACCAAAACCCCCCAACCGTGTTTAAGACTGCAGTCTTATACACCAATTTCCTCGGACCCCACCCTGGTTACCTTATTTGGGCCTGATTTGTCCACCATACACATACGCCAAGGCGACTGGATCAGTGCTGCATATGCTGCCAAGATTATTACTCCCAAATAGGAAGGTGTAAGACTTTCGTTGCAAACAGCCCAATGTCATGATATCCACTTTTGGTAACTCTAAAATGTGCTCCAGACCAACAGCCCTGAACCAACAGCCCCCGAACCAACAACCCTGAACCGGCTCCATCACCTCCAACAAGGCATCCTGCTAGAGTGCAGCGATTCAGGTACAGCGTATGTCCGGCCGCGGTGAGTATATCAACAATGTGACGATGAAGTTTGCGTCATAAATCATCTTCATGATGCAGCCCTTCGGAATTCCCTCCCCTGATGCACATGGTTCATCACAACCCTCCGACCGCAGAATATTCCGGCTGACCCTTGTATAGAATAACATCTTTCCCAAATCGTGGGATCGCCATCACATGTCCAATGGTACTTTTACACACTGGCGCTTCTTTACCATGCTCATGCGTTTTATGCAATTTCAAATTCACTTGCAAATTATATTTTTTAATTCTATATCCGTATACCCGATCCTTACTGCGAACTCCATACCTACAGCGATTAACTGATCGATGGGATACACTAAAATTTACATACAAATTGTATCAGTGCTGTATGTGTCTTGATCAAGTACATCTTGGTTGACTACAACCAGCTTGGGCTAGGTTATCCCATCGACGATCAACCGCTGTATCTTCGATCAAATCGCTACCAGTCAGTGGGAGGGTCACCGGGCGTGTTATTGGGAAGGTCATTTGGAATGTCACTGGGGATGGGTTGTACCGTAGGTTGTAGGTAATTCTACATATGTTACAGGTACAAATGAAAGACAATGCCATGCTATGTAGGGTGCGGCAGAACCCGAGACACGGCAATTCAACCATAGATCTCAGCATTGGTACCGAGTGTGGTTCATTCCGACCGGTCAGAAAACGCCACAGAGTTTCGGTCACTTACCACCGCACCCTACATAAATAGTATGGTCTAACCCTTTTCTGTCCGGTATGAAATAATACAGGGTACGTGGTACAAGACAGAAGTTACTACCTAAAGGAGGAAAACCGTGCAACTTCCATATGTTTGAACACTAATGATTCATCAGTCAAAATGTTGCATGCAGCAAGACAACTCTCATCATCTTAGTGAGGTACCAGATCTGTAAAAAGTGTCAATATCCTAACTATGCCAGGGAGAAATTGGAAAACACTTACCTACACTTGATCCTTCATCCCCTCCGACTACTCCTGAGGCTCTCCATGCACTTACGATCTTGACCAAATATGTTGAAGCACTGCCGGTGTCCCCCCTTCGGCATCCTACTACCGTGCGTAATACATGTGAAGCCTTGGACATAGTTTCAAGCCTTCAGACCATTGTGCTTTCTCCCTCGAAGGTTACTAACTGAACAGCCAACAGCAACAAGTGGCTTCAATCAGGTTCCAGCTCGTAGCCGTTGTTTGGAGAGAAGCAAGGGTCTTTTTTCCGCATGTATCTACTTAAGGGTTCAGGGTAAATTATATGTGCATAGTAGTACCTTCTCCGTATTCTGCTGTCCGATCGCACATGAGTACATAAGTAGTACATAATTCTGTCACATATGGAGATTTTCCAAGTCCTAGGTGTAGGTCCATGATAATCTTTTGGTGGTAAATCTGGTGGAGGATGAGATGGACAATTATCGGTAATTAAAGCAATCCGCCGTCCTTCATTTTGCATGATAGTATTTAATTGAGTTAAGTACTACCACTTAACATTCAAGCCTTTCGATTATGCTTATAAACAACTGCTAAATTATCTGTATTGATCTTTGCTGATCGAAAACAGATAGGCCATCCTATAACATTAGATTTTTGTTTATCTGTACCATCTGCATTGACTATAAGGAAGACAGAAATTCTAGTCTTCTGCTTCTTTCGCCCTTGTATGTTTTCTGATTCTCTACACAGAGTAAAAGATTGTACCTAATTTACTATATATTAGCAACTTAATTACTTAGTATAATGGAGGTAGACTTACTACAAGGCGGGTTCGTCACGACTTTATGCATCTCGAAATGCATGTGAGTCTGCTTGAGCTCACAAGTCTTCTCTCATTTGGCTTCGTCTATATCTCCTCAATCTCCACGAGTTTTTTACGTCTCAAGGCATGTCAGTCCTTTAGATTGCAGAACCATCCTCTTGCATGCGATGGTAAAGCTTCTAGCGTTGTAATAAGTTTCTCAGTTGTTGCACGTCATTGATGCTGATATGCTTTTCATTTGTTCGATCTACCCATCCAACCAGATACTGCTCTAGAAGTGGATATTGAAAAGTGCGCTGCTTTTTAAATCAACTGCAAGCCATTTGCCACTTTCACATAAGATGTCGGATAAAGTTGATATGGCTACAGCTCGACCCTACTTCGTATTAGCATATCGACCGCCTAGATCTACTATTCTGCATACCTCTGAATCCATGAAATATTTTCCAAATTCATGCAATTTCTCCTTCGCATGCTTTGGATCTTGTCGCTTTTTACAGATCTGGTGCTTTTCTAATATAGTGAGAGCCCGATGTTTTTGCCTTCCTGCGCGCAAAATTTTGACTGCTGAATCCGAACCCTGCTGTGAGGTAAGTATATGTTGGAGTTGATACATATACTGGTAGTGGCGTAAGGCACATTCCAACAAGAAAGTCCAGAAGAGGTCGCTAAGCACCGAATGCATCGAAGAAATACAGTATATCCATGAATATTTAGAGATGCCTCGGTTGACACGGCAGAAAACTTTCAACAAGTCCTCAATATGATGGAATTTCTCATACTATATACTCCTCTTCGGTGTGATGGCTTAGTTTTGCCCTGCCAAGGCGCTTCGTAATCAAGACCATTGACCACCTCTATTATTAATATGTACACACCAGTGAGATTGGCAACTTTTCAGAAATGTACATCAGAAACTCATGCAATGTTTCCACGACATTGGCGACTTTTTTGGAGTCGATCAGTTCTCTGCCAACGACAAATCTCAGGTGCAATTTCTCATTAAGGTGTCAGTGCCTCAAGGTGGGCTTCCCTCGTTTTGCTCATTCATGCCATTCAGGAGAAATAACATTTATCTAGCACCAAGCAGAATGAGACAGCGGCTTGAATCTCTAGCTGGCTATTCCGATATTCTCTCCAGTTTGTCTGGTACTGAGCCTTACCAGAAACTGGTCTATGACCCTTCAATCACCAAAGACAATCTCGATAAATCTCACAGAAAGCCTTGACTTGCTTCGCTTTTATGCCCGAACTATGTTCCATAAACAGATGGAGTTCCTCCTTTCAATGTTGGCAGATGATGCTAATAAAGGGTGGGTTAATGGTGAGCCACCTAAACACCTGTACTGTATATTTTATGGAGACACTCTTATTAGAGACTGACATTAGCTTGGAGGTCCTCCCGGAACTGTCGTCTCCATATTACTGATACCCAAAATATGGTTGTGACATGGGTTTCATTTGGGCGAGGCCAACACGTGAGACTAGAACGTGGTACAAAGAAAACATGGGACTTGACGAGCGAAGTTTTATATTTTTTTTGGAAAATCATTACTCGTATTCAGTCTATCTAGACCATGATGAGAGACCGCACCTACGAGTAGGTTGTCCATCCCCAGGTCTGGTCTCTACCCCTTCGTCCCCATGATAAATACTACATACAAAAATGACACAAGGCCTCAAAAACCTCGCCCCCTCTCTACACCACTCCGGGTCCTGCCCGCCTTCTCCAGCGACTTCCCCTTCCCGTCCCCCACCAGGGGGCATCGCTGTACGTGAGCTGCGTTCTACGCGATACCGCAGTCACATTTGTCATCCTCCGCCCTTCCTAAGACCTACAGCCACCGCCTCAGGGGTCCTCGGTCTGTGGTGAGGTAGATGAGGCCCCACAAGGCTTCCCTATTCCACTTCAAGTGCGCCGGCTGGCGTGCATGGGGAAGGCTTGTCGGATACCTGCTGGTGTTTTACGATGCGAGCGAAGCTTCCATATCTGTGATCCTAGGCGAGATCAAGGATCAACCGCATGTTGTCACAATTGATGGCTTTTTGATTGCCGGCGGTGGAAAAATCGAGCTCAAACACAAACCCGAAAACTGATTATAGTCAGTTCTATGAGAGGAATCTCCAAGTTGCACCAAGACAGCAAGCATATCGCAATTTTCACCTTCCATCGTGGACCCTACAAGAATACATAGAAGCCATTCAAGATGATGATCTTTTCAAATGGGTTGAAAAGTATCTTAATGCAGGAATAAATTTGGATGCTGCCAATTCAAAAGCCACAGGACTTGAGAGGCGACGAATATTACTTACCTCCAAGCAATCAACTCATTCAACTCAATCGATAGGCCAGAGTCTTATATTCTAGGTTATGTGGGTGGGGATTACCGACATGTCATAAATAGGCTAGTTGGGAGCATACTTGACAGTGATGGTGATCATCACAGTATGTCAATAAGCCATTCTGTAACAAGAGAGCTAGTTTACAGGTTGGTCCTAGGACAATTTTGTCAAAATTCCCAGATTTGGGCGGGAATCCTAGTTTCCAAGGTTTCTTTTTGAAGCGGAGTTTTTCTCTCTCATTCGGTTGTCGAGTCAAGGGCCCATCGCAGCAGACAGTTCAGCTTGCAATATCAGACGACAAGAATATTTACTAATTTCCTTGCTTTCTATAACTAAATTACCTTTACGGGAACTATGTCATGGCAGTGTACACATTGGACTCTGATTATCCTTCCTTTCCTAACGTGTCATCGATGTGGCTGAAGCCAGAAAGGTGGAATCAGGGAGGATATGATGCAACCTTTATTGACCAGCGAGCATGTTTGTTACGCTTTGCCCAAGTAACCATTTCACACAAACATGATTTCAAGTCTGAGTACTTCAATATCATCGACAAGTTGGATTAGCCTTGAGGACCATTGAGGTTTACTTTGTGGTGCCAGAGGACAAATAGTAGGCTTCATAACCCCAGGAGCTAGGGCGAGTACAGAGGCAAGCAGAGGTTGCTGCTTTGAATAAGTCGGTCTACTGTTGCTGATACCTGCGTATAAATTGGTTCCCAGTTTTTCCATTTGGTACGGTGGGGACGTTGTCAATGTATAGAAAAATCCGTCAGGCCTAAATATATCCATACCCCGATACATACATAGAGTTAATTGTATCACGCATGACGTATATACCTCTATACCGTAGAAATTGGCGAGTAAGACTGCAGTCTTAAACACGGTCGGGGCGTTTTGGTGCGAAAAAAATACGGTCTTATTAACAGATACAGTCTTATATACAGGGTTATAAGTTAATCTATGATTACTTGCTCAAAACTGACTACGGGATCAGAATCAGAGGCCTCAGAGGGGTCGGAGTCATTGGAGTCAGAGTTGGAGTGTTCAACATCAGAATCAGGGTGGTCTTCTGGCTTGAGAGGGTCGACGCTCCTGGGAACTTGATAGTTGTTCAAGCCACGAATATTGATTTGATCATCTTCAGATCCATCAATAGCAACGGTAATTCCGCACTTGCGAAGAATAGTAGGTTGCAACTCCTTGTGAATCGACTTTCATGCTTCGCCAAACCATTGAGTCATCAATATCCGACGTTCTGATGCTGAATACTTCTGAGCAGACCATTCAATAGAGATAGACGTCCAGGGCGTTTATGTGGGATTGGCATTGTATATGGAGGTGCAGTGCAGGGATGTGGTACGTGGAGATGTGGTGTGTGGTGTGTAGAGAGGTAGTGCGTGGAGATGTGGTGTATAATACAAGAACATAGGTATTAACAAGAAATATATATACTGCGTTATCCCATACTTATCATCAATTCTGAACTCTAGCTGAGCTCGCTACAGCTGAATATAGCGATATTCGCCACAGCTGAGGTTGCCATCACTTACAGTCTTATACACAGTGTATTGCTCGGGCTGTAACCCCGAAATCTCCACCAGCGTCTTATTCGCTAATACTTCCTTATCAGGTGATACAGTCTTACTCGCCAATTTCTACGGTATTTAGCCTCAAGTCCAGATTCGGAAAAAAAGACTTGCACAACACGAACTCCTCCTCCCATTCACTCATAGCTCTCGGCAAACAAATTATCGTCATCCTCGCCCTCACCCTCATCATTAATACTAGTACACCACCATTACTAGTACACCACCAGAAATACTTTTATCATTATACTCCTCATGCCTGATGACGTCATTTTTGGTAGGGCTTGTATTGAGGAGGATTTACAAGCAGTATTGGGTGTTGGAGAGTATTACCGCTAGGACAAAACGTGATCACTAGGTGCCAGGTTTGCCTAGACACCGATGGTATACTGTGCACCAACATTGGGAAGCAATCCAAGAGAAAATCATGTCCAGCTTAGACGACAATCCAGAACCTCCGACATGAAAACCACCCCGTTCAAATTAATAGCCATAACAGCATATCGCTACCCACCCGAGTAGAACCCTTGTACAACCGTATTGGTCTTTTGGTTTTGTTTGCGGAGCTGGTGCATAATGATATAGCTTCAATCGCAATCAACCTAAGATGTCTCCGCGTGTAATGGAGAGTATAACCGCTAGGACAAAACGTGATCACTGGGTTGCCAGGTTTGCCTAGACACTGGTGGTATACTGTACACCAACAATATGATGAGTTTTACTGGATATCTTCAGTTTCCGGGGATGATTTTCGTCCAGTTGTCTTGTATTTCGACATTAAGTTCCAATTCTGTGAGTTCTTGATATTTGCGTTTATCAGGCGTTGATGGGTCTGAGTACAGTATTAGGAGTTCTTCCGCCTCGGTGGGTTGATGGGCATCATCAGATTCATTGGCCTCATTAGTGAGTCAATGAGGCCAATGAATCTGATTTTTGCCCCGATCATCAGTAGATCAATGCGTAGATGCGACGACGCTTCATCATATCTTACTCTCCGAAGTTTGTCGTAATTGTTTTCTAAATTGAGGTTTAGAAAGCTAGCATACTAAGATCTATGAAGAAAGGTCCTAACTTATGTTGCTGCTCTAGCCTTTAACTGTAGTCCATCAGTATGTAGTTGACAAGCTGAACCTACCATTTCTGCTTCTATGGACATATATTATCTACAATAGTGATAATTACTTCTGCCTCCTTCTCGTCCATTGTTGCATTTGCGTATTCCAGGAGCCTCTGGATCATCGTTGTAGTTTTCGTTGTAAACCCCTTGCGGATAGTTTTCGCATGTATTACAACTCGACTTACTCTTTCGTGCGAAGGATTTCAGGCTTCATTGTTTGAATGTTGATTTTTAGTTGGGCATGAGGTTAAGGTTCGACGATCTGACCTGCAGTGCTGACCTGCATGGCTGCCAGACTCTAGACTTCGCTAAGTACACTAGTGTTACCTACATAGGCTTTTCCTTGGCTGCTCTAGTCTCTTTGAGGTAAAAATAACCTCCATCATGAGGTGTCTATTTTCAAACCTTCTGAGGCCCGCACTCATCATGAAACACCTCATGCAGGGGGTCTCATAGTCTGGCTGCACTACCCCTCATAGCCCAAGGTCAGTTGAGGGAATAATGGACGTCATTTACGGGTTTTATTGAAGATATTACAGTTGAATGGAGGGCCGAGCAAAGGATCAAGCGGATTGTTCCATATTGTGAGAAGTTAGTAAGTAGGTATATCAAGACCTGGGATACCTACGCAGGAAGTTCGTGGGATGCGTTTCAAAAAGAAATGCTGCAGGAATTCAGGAGTATGGAAAGTCGGAAAATACACTTATTTCTACAGACACCGGGTGGGAGATAAATTATGTAAGAAGTACACCATCGACATCAACAACGACGCCTGAAATTCGGGTATGAATCGGGACGATCAGAACAAGAAGGATAGGGAAGCAAAAAATCAGGCGATGGATAATATCGTGCAACGCAGGTCTTCAAGTGCTCATTGGTGGGATATCCGGCCTACAGGGGGTTACCGGGGGGCATATTAGGGGTGTGAGATATTGGATATTGGCCATTTTGGTGGGATGTGAGGGCTACCATGTTGTAGAGCGTAGTTGGTTTCATAATTGTATATATTACTGGATTAGGATTCTCACCACTGCGTGAATATATCACGTGTTGTTGCTCAACCCATGGTGGCTGGTTAACAGGGGGTTAGGGTAGTTTAGATCCAAGATTAAGTTCGTCATGCATGGTCAGCGCTGCCATGACCGTCGAACCCCTGTCCGTAAAGTGTCGTATCCAGTGGCATGAGGTACCAGGTACCTACAAGTATCACAAGAGAAAAGAATTCCCATGGGCTGGTGATACATGCTACCTAGGTGGACATGCATGATAGTTCTCGCTCGAAATGGAAAACACAACCTCCTGCATTGCTTTACTGAACCAATGTAGGTGAGTACATGTAGATGTTCAGGTACATACAACAGGTAAACCTTCCCGAGTAAGTGCAGATGATAGTTCAAGTCGGAACTCTTTATGTGAAATGCCATAGATCAGGTGTAAAAGAGTAGCGGACGGTGGATATCAGGCGGAGAGGTTGGGATCATGTTTGAGAAGTTCCAATGGTGCATATTCTGGTACCAATGGTAACTTTTTTACCATCGAGTTGCCTATCTATCTCCATACGGTACATAGCTACCGAGTCGCTTGGGCCTTCAAACGAGGAGTTGTGCAACCAGACTAGGGCCTTCATGCATGCCTGGCATGTCTCACCAGCCCATGTTATTATCGTGTGATGTTTTTCCTGTAAATGCAAATGCGGAAATATTATGGATCACAGTTGAAACGACCCAGTCAGCGGCCATTTCTCTGCCAGAGAATACGGGGGGGGGGGGGGGTGGAGCAAGACGATATTTGTACACCAGGATTAGAATGACCTGAGCGCCCTTCGGTATGGTTTGGAGTTGGGATACTATATGCGGTGTCGATTGCAGGAATCCTGTTTCCACATCTCACAGCCTAGAGTGCCAAACTGTCGCTTCCCTGTATTGGGTCCCCCTTGCCCGATTCACCTAATACCTACCTATCAACAAGAACAGGAAATCATGTCCAGATACGACCTGCCAAACTAATGCCGGGTCCTGTCAGCGGGAAATCGACTGTCAATGCAGTGAGCTGACAGTTTTGATGTGCCTATGGCACGCACCCTGTTGGGGTGCAGGGTCTTGGCAACGGTCGCTAAAACTTTAACCACACCTAAGTCGATGGACTACATGATGCTCTGTCCATGGGATAACAGAAACAGTTTGCTCCGCAAAACAAAAAACGTGATTCTTCATGTCACAGAGCTGAATATATTTGGGTATTTTGGAATAGGGAGAAAGCAGGAAGGCTCCCTTGTCATTTTTCCACGTGTTTTACTTGGGGCTTGTCAACACACAGAAAGATAGCATTCACATATTGTCTCGGGAATAAAAGGGCTTGTTATCAACCAAGACCTTGTGTGCCCTCGGGTATGGTGGTTAAGTATAGAATGCCTCTTTTGTTTCCCCTCACCACATTTTTTTTTTTTTGAAGTCTATACGTCTAGGGAGCCTTAGGCTATGTGACTACATTCCACCACCCGCATACCAGGTTTATGCGTTCCTTACCCCACAGTTCAGCGCCACCACTCGTGCATACTAGTGAGACTTGAGATAGTGCACGGATGTATTAAAATATGTCTCGGTACTTTTGTGTTTGTGATGTTTTTCAGATCGTATTTCTACCCCTCCTGCCAAGCATGAATTTTTTTTTCTATAATGCCCGGTGAGGTGACATGATTTTGGGACATTGCCGCTAGGCACCTATACCATGACCCCAGCGGTATCGTGTGAAGCCGAATTCCATGAATGTGCACCCTATGGTATGCAGCATGGATATTTGATATCTGGAACAACTCTTACGTGGCGGCGCTGGTGTTTCATATCTCTGCATACCGCTGCATAAAAAGGCGCGCGGCGATTTTTGCCCTGGCATGGTTAGTGTTACCTACCATATCGGGTAGATATTGCAGTGCCCAGGATACAATTGCGAGAATAAACCGTGGGTAGTTTCTAATGGCAATCAGGTTTACCGAACTGAATGCTGGGATAATTCATGGGGCAGGTGTATCACGATTTAAGATTCTCAACGGTCGAAATTAGGAGGAGGAGTATCAGTCAATCATGCAGACACCTGAACCACTTAATATCCCTCGGATGAGGGCTAGGATTAAGGTAGTCAGGGAGGGAAATGTGCGAGGGTGAGAAGGGCCCAAGTAAGATGAGTTTGTGTTGGTTGCCCCCCCCCTCCCGGCCCTAAAAAAATTATAGGGTGTGCTATGTATACTGGGTTTCCTGAGCATGAGGGTGCGTATGATACTGGATTGAGGTAGGCTTTCATAGGCCGTTTTGAGTACAAGCTGACATGGGTTACCGCGGATTTGCTACGAGGGACTTCGTGATGTCCTACTATTTTGAAAAACCCTATAGATTGGGGCGAAGAGCTGGTCTCGCGACCATCAGTTGACATGTGTACAGGCATCCAGATATCCTATAAAAAATGGATTTATCTGTTTGAGATGTTTGAAGTATCCATATATATTAATGCGAGTGTCTTCCACGGTGACATGCCA
>Ga0307514_10004134_pt1 | contig 13445 bp, 10 predicted proteins | sample 16_EM_MG_FD_203088 | JGI IMG/M metagenome (GOLD analysis project Ga0307514, IMG submission 203088) | Populus trichocarpa ectomycorrhiza microbial communities from riparian zone in the Pacific Northwest, United States - 16_EM | ecosystem: Host-associated > Plants > Roots > Unclassified | place... | reverse complement strand
TAAGGAATCTAATGCTTTTGCAACCATTTTCTTATGGTACTAATTGGGTTTTTCTAAGCGGAGCCTGGATACTTCATTTTATTGTTCCAAACAAGCGAACCATAAATTATTCTAATTGGTAATATTAATCTGAATACCTCCAAAGCATAGATCTACTTGCACTTTAATGCCACTTCACGCCCTAAATTTTGGATGTATTTGAATTGTATTTTCTTTCATTTTCCTTTTCTTTGATTGGGAGGATTTCTAATCCTTTATTCTGAAATATTCTTTCTTCCCCATATCATTGAATTCTTTTACCATCCAGAATAAAAAGGAAAGCATGTTTATTATTTAGGGTTCTGTATTTGATTGTAAGAATGTGTTTCTGAATTCAATACTGCTGCTGTGAACTCAGTATTGAGTGGTACTGTGCTCTTTCATGCTTTAGTATTTAGGGTTTTCTCCATATTATGTTTGGCCTTGTCAATTCTATGTGCTGATTGTGTTTTGTGTCACCATGTTATCGCTTTTTTTTTTTTAATTTCTACTGCACAATTCTGGAGAGATTTTAAACTAGTAAATTAGTGCTTTTTGTTAACAATGCTGTGTGAACTGTTGGTTTTATGTAGGGAAGGATTTTTCTCAAGATTTGACCATTCTGTTTGCAGACAACTAAGCAGCAATGTCAACGATACGTCATCTAACATTGACGTTAATGGTAATAGAAGTGAACAAATCAAAGCAAAAAACTCACAACAGGTCATAAATGAATTTTATGAACAAACTGAGTCAAATTCCGAGGAAAATGGTAGCCTTGGGTTAATGGATAGTAGAACTGATATAGAAGATAACAATGTTGATGATGCAAGTTGGCAAGAAATTACTGCTCATTTAGAAGAGGGGCCAAGACAAGTTTCAGACTCTAATGCGAGAGACAGGCAACAGTTAGCCAACATTGCATTTGTTGAAAGGAGGGATGGTACTAGAGAAGAGGCTAATGGAAACCAGCGGGAAGGTACTAATGGCGAATCATCCCAAGAAACTATGGGAAATGAAGTTGAGGAGAACAAGCAGCTGCTATCAACAAGGGAAGTATTTTCTCAGCAATCCGAGGTAGATAGAGGGGGAAGTGCTGTCTCCTTGTTATCCAATCATTTGAGTGATTTGGAAGCCACTGTAAATGAAGATGTAAATTGGCATGAATCTGCTGAACCATTAGAACAGTGGCAGAACCAACTCCTGGAAAGTGAAGGGCAGCACTTGTTTGGAGCTAGTCGAGCATCTGGAGAATGGGCAGATGGGGTTCAAGATAACATTGATGGACGTCAACATGAAACTGCTGCTAATGAATGGTTGGAAAATGTAGATAGAGAAGGGGCCTCTGAAGTTTGGCTTGAGGATGGTGGTTTTCAAGAGACTGTGCAAAGTTGGCTAACAGAGCCTTCTGACCAGGAAGCTATATCAGTTGGTAGGATGGATCCATTTTATTTTTCTGATGATGACAATGTATACAGTATGGAGCTCAGGGAACTCTTGAGCAGGTATGAAGCTCAAGACTGAAGGGCCCATTCCATTCTTTTAGCCGTTTTAGGTCATCAAATTATTTATGGAAGTTTTTTATTCTTGTGGTAGGAGAAGCGTCTCTACACTTCTTCGCAGTGGTTTCCGTGAGAGTCTTGACCAATTGGTACGCTCATATGTTGAAAGGCAAAGCCATACTCCCCTAGAATGGGAACTGCAAGAAACATCAGCTATCCCCGCATCAGCAGAACAAGATCTGGAGCAGCAGACTGTGGATCAGAATGAGAGTCAGGGGAATGCTGTTCAGAGCCCTTCACTTGCTCTACCTTCCCCAACTATACCCCCTGTAGAGCAGCTCTGGGATCAGGAGTCACACCATTATACTTGGCCACAGCATGACATGCATCTGCGCTTTGGAATTGTGCGTTCACTCATCCTAAGTGATTCTTGGAACTGTTGTTTACATCATTGCACTAAAAACTACATTTGAATGTTTGCTTCTCTTGGTGAATATTTTTTAATAGCTTATTAGGGGCAGGTAAAATACCTTTTGATAACTTCTACTAACTAATAGGGTTGGTCATGATGTGTTCACATTAATATAAAAAATATATATTCAACTGAAATATTGATTTGATTTGATACAGGAATGGGACATCATAAATGATCTAAGGATTGACATGGCTAGGCTCCAACAAAGAATGAATAACATGCAGGGGATGCTGGAAGCCTGCATGGACATGCAGCTCGAGCTGCAACGGTCAATACAGCAAGAAGTTTCAGCTGCCCTGAATCGCTCTTCTGATTCACCAGGTGTGTTCCATTTTCAGAACGATTCTGTTTCTGCTCTTTTTCTTGGTTGGCCAATCATGATATGTGCAAGGCAATTCTTAGGGAAATAGCTTCAGTTTGTGGTCCAGCCTGTATAGATATTTTTTCTTCTAGTGAGGGCCACACATATCATTTCTCTTAAGTCAGCTTTAGGAAGAAAATAGTTTTCTGCATGCCATTACTTTCTGAACAAAAAAGTCTTATTTGGACTGGTTTACTACCAATGCTGAGGGGAAAATGTTATTTTTAGTAATATGCATGTAACAGAAGGATCTGATTTCAAATGAAACATAATTGAGGGAGGTCAAACCTCGAAATGGAAGTTGAGAGACTGATTCTCAAATGACTGGAAGTTTAGGGAAGTTTTAACCTTTTGGCCATTTTTTAATGTTTTCCAGTTGGAATTGAAACACTTCTCAATGTTAATTTTTTATTGGATATGTTTCTCAGAAATTGTACGCACGCGACTATAACCTTTTCTTTAGTTAGATTTTTTCTCCTCTCTTGTACTTTGTCGTATCATTTTATTTGTTCCTTCCGGGGTTGACCATAAAAATACCATTATTTTATTGCAGTTGTGTGTGAGAATAGTGTTCCGGAGGATAGATCTAAATGGGATCATGTGAGGAAAGGAATTTGCTGCATATGTTGTGATGGCAGTATTGATTCTCTACTGTACAGGTAAATTTCAGTGGAACCGTACAAGTTTCTGACATTGATGGGCCAGATAAGAATAGGACTTGTTGCATATTTATCTAATCTTGCATTTCCCCCCTTTCTTTTGGCTATCTTTTTGTTACAGGTGTGGGCACATGTGCACATGTTCGAAATGTGCTCATGAGTTGGTCCGAAGCGGGGAGAAATGTCCAATGTGTAGGGCACCTGTAATTGAGGTTATCCATGCCTACTCTATCTTATAATTTGATGGTTGAGAAACTAGAGGACAAAGTAGAAAGAATTTGGTATGTTTGGTTTAACAATGCATGATTAGGGGTGTTTGGTGTTGTGGTTGGACCATGATTTTCAAAACTTTTGAATTTGTTTTTGCCTCAAATTAATTTTTTTTTGTGTTTTTGAAACGTACTGATGTACTGATGTTAAAAATGAATTTGAAAAATAAAAATAAAAAAAGCATTATTTTCATGTGTTTTCTAAGTGAAAAACATTTTAAAAATTAACCTTTACCATTGATCCAAACACCCCCAAGTCTTGCCTCTGGATCCCCCACCAGGTATTTATTATTTCCTGGTTTTTTTTCCTCATGATTTTGATAATTCGATTGTATGATTGAGATAACAACTTGGCTTCTTTGATTCATTATTTAAATGTGAATAAAAAAATATTGAGTGGAAGAATGTGTAGGTGTCAATGTGTTTAGATAACCATTTCTTTTTCTCGGATGCCGAGTGGATTACCGCCCTCATTTCCTTGATTCCAAAAAACTCTCAAATGGATGATCCTTTCTGTTTAACAGTGCGCGCTGGGACACTTTCCTGTAAGGATATTTGGTACCACTCCGCATGATTGAGTGTTTTTTTTTTTCCTTTGGCGAAAGCATGATTGCATTGATATCTTGCATCTTTCTGAATTGTACGTACCCCCACCTTGGGGCTCAATGATCAGCAGAAAGTGAGATGGAAAAAGTTTTAGCCTTATTGATGGAAATGCAATGTTTTATTGGGATATTGCCTAGATCTTTGACTGGGATTTTCTAACTAGAATTGACTTCGGGCATTTCTTGCTGCTATCGTAATTTGAAAATTATCTTTCGGCTGATCAAGCTAACATCCTCACTTGAGTGCTGGATTTTGGAGTCATCTCCTCTGGTTACTTTCAAAGATACTTTCCGAAGGGCCAGAAACTACCATCATAGCGTGTAGTAGATTAGTAATTGTAGCTTTACCCCAACATTTTTGGAGACAGCTAAGGATTACTAGACCTGAACCTTAATCTTGCTTCTCGAAGAACTTAAGATTCTAGCAATAGAGGTCTCCTATTTTAATTTAGCATGTGAAATCGATGGGGTGGAATTTTTTTATTTTTTTTTAATGTAGTACTACAAATCTAGTATTTATTTTTTATAATTCTATTTAATTTAAACCGTGGTTTGATTTATATTGAAGCGTTCTTTAACATTTTATCCATCAATAATATCTCATTTAGGTTTTTCCGAGCATTATGGAGCGATCAAGGGGGGTTTGATTAGTTAGAAGGGCCCTTGAATAATGGAGTGTCAGCTCAAGCAAAGGACATTACTGGTGGGAAGAAGGATGTTAAAAATGTTTTTTTGACATGATATAAAATATATAATATAAATTTGGATTGTAAAATTGTAAAATTACAAGTAAAATATTTTAACTAATATATTGACAATTCTAATTAAGTAGTAAATAATAATATAACATAATTAAAATAAAAATAAAATAAATAATATAAATGTTCAAACACCTTAAAATATATAATTCAAATGATTAATTGATTCAAAATATTAAATTATTTTTAATAAGTGTTTTAATTCATTAGCCAAATCCTAAATGTATTGATTGAAATTAAAAAAAATTGTCTCCACAAGATTAGGTATCATTTCAAAAACAATTTTTTTGTTCATTTTGGTTTTTATCAATGTATAAGTTATGTGCATGCTATATTTCATGAACATCAATAAAATCCTCCCTTGGTACTAAAATTATAAGAATAATAAACATAAAAGATTATAAAATCCTTGCTAGCACTCATTGTAACCCAATTTGATGCTTGTGCTTTGCAAGTTGCGAAAGCATGCCAATTTGTTTTTGAAATATTAACTACACAAGAGTAAATTAAAACCAAAACAATTTAATTAAACTAAGTAAGAGTAAAATACTCGTATCAACTGTGGACCACATAAAATTCTTTTTACTGCTTTGACTGCGTTGGCCTCCTTTAAAAACCACACCCTCCTTCTCCTCCTCTCTTGCATTCCTGAGTTTGGGGTTTTATTTTACTCCTCTTATGACTTTCATTTCCACCACCCCAAAATTCTCCGTCTCTCAAATCACCCTCAACAAATTTCTTCTCTCTTCAAATACCACAAAACTCTATTTTCCTCCTTCCATTTCCTTCCCTTCCACTTCCCTCCTGGAAACCAAAACAATCACCTCCTCACTACCCCCCTCTTCCCCTTCCTCCCCGCTTCTCACCCGCCCTGTCTACGTCCCAAACAAAATCCTAGACCCCAATTAGCGTTGCAGGTGCTAGCAGTGCTAGGGTTGAGAATGTTAGATTTAGGCAAAAGATAAAGGGGAGGAGGGGAGTGGACAAAATGCAAAGTTGGGACTCGAGACCGAGAGTTAATAAATTTTGTAATTTTTATCAAGCTCGTAAACTTGGTTCGAGTTGATCGAATTTGCTGGTTTTCAAGTTTTTGCCTTGAAGAGAGTAACCTGGAAATGGAAAACATTAATAAAACTTAAATTTCAACATGAACCTTGCATGTAGTTAACAGAGCACCAAGTTGCGTTTTTGGAAACCTTTCATTTGAAAGTTGAGTCCAAATTTCATATTTAAAATGGATAGAATGGTTTAGAATTAAAATTTAATTACTTGAATTTTTTTTTATATAAAAAAACCACATTTACGATCTCAACACCAACTCACTTATTTTCTTACTTAAAATAACAAATAACTTAATAAAGATACATAAATTCATCACTTCTTCTCCAAAATATGTTCCCAACACAAAGATTTATAAACTAAATTCTATTTAATAAAATCAGATTCAATTTAACTGAAGAATTGGTTACTAATTTTTTAGGGAAACCAATGAAAATGAATTATAAAAACGAAAAACTAAAACAGAAAAAAGAAAAAAAGAAGTACCGGGCAAGGTATGCTGAGCCCCTACTTGTAGCAGCTAAGGAAGGCAGACAAAAGCCCAAGTGTTCTATATATATATATATATGAAACATGATAATGACTAAACAATTTAAGAATAGAAATTGGGTTAGAACTTAGAAAAAAATATAAAAAAACACATCAAGTATTTTCTTTTTGATATTTTCTATATTTGAAATTAAAATGAGTATTCTTTTGGAAATAAAGAAAAAACTAAAATTAAAAAGTGTTTTGAACAATGCTAATTATTGTAGTTATAGACTTATCTTCACTATATATTGTAACAATAAAATTATGATTTTTCTCTTCTCACCAAAAACATTTGGCTTCCTTACAAGGGATACTAGGGTCTTTTCATATTTTTTACACAATAAAATTAATAACTTATCCTTAAAAACAAAATATATTGAATTAGAATATACCGGTTGTTTAGACTTTTTATTTTTTTAAGCACAATAAAATTACAATATTTTTCTTAAAATAAAAAAACTTTAACTAGAGTTCATCATTTTCTCCTATTTTTTTTTGTTATTATCAAGTTGAATATGGTGAGCTTTTGTAATTTAATGAATATAAATATTATTAAGAAAAGGTGGTTGACATATAGCTTGACGCCGCACCATTCAGACGGCTCGTGTAAAGTGATTTGGTGGCCAAATGGTGGCTTCCAGAGCGATGTTCGAATAGTCTCGACAGCCCCTGTATTCCTGGCTGGCGCGTGTGTTGTACGAACATTTAGTTTGTTACCGATAACCTTTTTGTTTCTTTCTCTCTCCTCCTTGATTTTAGTGTCTAAACTATAAATTTTCAAAGTAGCTTTTCAATTTGTTTTTCCTTCAGATTTAGTCCTTATTCTTTTTTTGTACATATTATTTTGATTACTATTTGTTTTATTTGAAATGATTTATAGATTTGATTTTTTTTCAATTTCATCATCCTTTATTTTTTTTATATGTCATATTTGACTCTCATTTTTTTGAATCATTTGCTTAATTTTTTTTTAAATTTCATCCCTTGGCATTTAATTTAATTTAATTTAATTATGTTAAATTTGATTTTTATTTTTTTGATTGCTATTTATATTATGTTGGCGACTTTTTTAGATTTAAATATCATTTCTGATTTCATCTTTCAACATTAAATTGGTTGGAAAATGAGTTTCTTAATTGAATCCGAGTTTATGATTTCATGGGTTGTGAGTTTGGGAGATTAACCTAGATTTATGAGATTTGCCTGATGTTGCTTAGTTTTTTTATTTTATCTCAATGGTCTTTTTGAATTTGGAAATCATGCCATCCATACACACTTCAATTTCTTTATGCATCATGTCATGGAATAGAGTTACCATTGCCCTTTGATAAGTGGCCCCAATGTTTTTCAGTCTGAATGACATCACTTTAAAGCAAAAAGTTCCCTACAAAGTAGCAAGGATTATCTTTTCTTTATCTTTGTTGGCCATTTTGATCTGGTTGTACCTAGAGAAACTGTCCATGAATAAGTATGTTAAGCTGCGCACTGCATTATCAATTGGGACATCAATGTGTGGCAAAGAAAAGTTGTCTTTCGAGCTTGCTTTATTTAAATGCCTATAGTCTACATATACTCTGATTTTGTCTTTTTTTTAGGAACTACTACTATATTAGATACCCATTGTGGGTGCCTAACCACCTCCAAAAAACCAGTATCTCATTGCTTTTCTATATTGGCTTTCACCTTGAGCACCATATCCAGACAAGTTCTTCGTAGTTTCTGTTTCACAAGTATACTTTCTTTATTTAATGGAACCTTATGTACTATAATGTTAGTATCTAAACCGAGCATATCTTTGTAGGACTAAACAAACACATCAATATACTCGTATAGCAGTAAGATCAAGTTTTCTTTTTCACTAGCAGTGATTTAAGTCTTTATTTAAATTCTTTTTCATCCTGCCTCGTACCAACATTAATTATCTCTAACTTTTTTTTTGCTGGTTTCCAAGCTCGCTCTGATTGTTCTATTAGCTTAGTGAATTCTTTTACATCATTATCTTTCCATTCATTTTCTTCCATTGCAATTGTGTACTCATCAAAATTTGGCCATTCATTCTCAATGTAATGTGCTCATGATTTTATGGATGATTTGCTTTCAGATTCCCTAAAAGCGAAAGGTGTTTTAATATAAGTGTGTATTTTGCAATGATAAAGATACAAAAAAAAAAAAAAACAAAAATGCATGATCTCATTGATAAAAGAAAGGCTTAACTACAATGAAAACTATATGTTGACATCTTGAGCCAAGATTGCCAATCTTAGTATGAAAGCAAGGACAAACATAGAAAAACACATAAAGCACACTAGAACAACATTGTCATTTAATTTTTGAAGACTATAAGAGCCTCTTCGGTCACCTAATTTTGGAACCTTTCACCATTTGCCAGCTTTTGTGCGAAGGTCTTTGCGAGCGTTTCTTCTACAATGTGGACAGTTAGTTGCAGTAGCAACTTTTCTCCTTCCACAACATTTTCTTTCTCAGTACATCTCTTGACCTTATTGTCATTGTGTTTCAATGTGTTGATGTCCATAGCAGCAAGCCTTGTGTTTCAGAGTGCATTATATAAGTAGCTTTTAGGAATGATACATGGATTGGGGGGATGCCAATCTCCTTTTCTTTCAATTCCCTTCCTTTCAGTCTGGCCAACTTTTTTTCTCATTTGATATCAACAGCTCTTTTATAGTCTTTCTTTCTAAGCTTAAACTTGAGCTTGAATATTTGATTTGCAGTCTTTAACCTTATCGGACTTATCCTTTCAAGATTCCCAGAGATAGGATCATATTGGAAAAGCAGGTAATCTTTAAGAAATATTTGGCTGCCGTTCTTGCAGCTTTAAAAGTACCAATTTTCTCAATACCATATTTTCTGGCACCCATTTTGTATTAACAATTTCAAAAGCATGAAGATTTTCATCTTTACTTCCTTCGGCTTTTATGCATGGAACTTCCATATTCTGTATCATTGATAAGGTTTCTTTGGTCTTAATTGTCACCAATGTTCCATTCACAATGTACTTCGAACACTAATGCAAGGATGATGTCACGATGTCAACGACATATAACCAATGCCTTCTTAATAACATGTTATATAACGGGTGGATGTTCATGATGCAACCATATTATTTGATAGTTTTACCCATATTTACCTAGTATTTTTCCTATGTTTTATATATAAAATGCCTTGATATTCTTTGTTTTATGTTTTGAAGGTACTTTTGAATGTAAGATTCAAAAAGAAGTAAATTGGAGATAATTGACAGATTTGACCTCGATCGATGTTTTGTGTAGAGCTTGAGCTCTAGAAGTCGAAATGAAGTGATTCCAGTGGAATTAGAAAGCTAACATCCATACCTTTCTATACATATATGGCAAGAAAAATAAAAAAAGACAGAGCAAGGAAATTGCAGCCTTCAAAGACAAATCTTGCATTCTGCCAATGTTGACCTTCAGCCATCCCGACTTGAATATCTTGAACTAGAGAAGTCCATTTGATGCAAACTTAATTTTGTTGGATTCCTGACTCAAAGACCTATCCGCGTACCAAATTATAGTAGAAACAAAGCTTATATGAGAGCGATATGATGTTTTTAAGACGACACATGAATTCTACCAGCAGACAGGTTTTGTGAAGAAACAAGTTCATATTACTTCCCAAAGCATCCAAACTGACATCCAATTCTTTATTTCAGAAATTTAGCTCCTCTAAGTCACAAGTCAAAGCTTGAAGATTTTAGGCAAGGCTATTTTTTTTTTTTTTAGGAAAATAGTTGGTGAAATACTTAAATGTAAATTGTCTATTTAGGAAAGGACTATTTTGTAGAAAAGAGATTAGGGTTTCCTAGGATATAAAAAGAAAGAGAGAAAGGAAAGAGTTGCGGTCAGAAAAGAGAAGAAAAACACACCATTTCCTCCACAAACCAGAAATCATGCTTTCTTCTTTCTTCTTTCTTTTTGATTAGTTGTTCAATAGACATACAAGACTAAGCTCTTTTTCTTGGTTGCAAGGACATATGAACTTTCAGATTTCAAGAACTGTGAGATTTATTTTACCTTTTCTTTTTAGTTTATATAATGAATATGTTTGTTTTTCTATACTTATATTGTATGATTGTTTATTTTAATTACCAGAGTGGACTCTAAGTTATTATTTTGAACAATCTATTGCTAAGTTTGATATCAAAACTGGAGTTGTGGTATATAAACTTGTGAAGCAACTGAGTTTAATAATTGTGGCGGATCTACATAATTAATCTTAGGGAGAACATTTGAACAAATCAAACATGAACTGCGAACAATTATGTTGTCTAGATTAATCAATTTATCTAGTTTTTAAGGATGCCATTGAATTAAATTACGAGTGTGGATAATGTGATTGTTCGTTGGTTAGGGTTAGTTATACAATGGATCTGTTAACTAACCAATATTAAGAAAATATAAAGATTCAGAATATAAATTGGTGTTTCGTTTCAATGATCAGTTCTGATTTTTATAGGTGGACGTCTATTTGAAACCAAGGTTTGTTCTCTTAATAGTTTTCTGATTTATTTAATTTAGCTTGATTGTTTTATTCTGCTATAGCCTAGATAATCTCAAAATCCCCCTATTGCATATCGTATAGCATAAAAATCTGTACTAAACCTTCATCGTGGGATCGACTCCTTGCTTACTCTATACTATCTTGTTTATTTAAGTTAGGGTAATTAATTTGTGTGACCGCAACATCGCAACAATCCATCACTTACAAGATTACTAAAAACACTTGCATGCCAATGCACAACTTTATTTTAATGGTCCCTACACCTGCCTTGGGGAACCATCATAAGCACTAGCTATTATGGTGCTTGGCAGCATACATGTTAAATCAACTAGCATTTTATCTAGCACATGCTTTGGGAGTACATTTAAAGTTGAACCATTGTCCACTAATACTTTTCCAATGATGCAAGCCTTGCACCTCACAATGATGTATAGAGGTTTATTATGACCCGTTCCTCTAGCATCGATCTTGTCTTCAGTGAAGTATAATCAATTTGTTGCATGAATTCTTCTGACCAGATGTTTCATAGTCTTTTGGGCCATGTCTTGAGGCACATATGCCTTATTCAACACTTTTTGCAGCGTATTGTGGTGGGGCTCGGAACTCAGGATAAAAGACATTAAGGATATCCTGGCAGGGGTTTTCTTTAGCTGCTTTACCATACTATACTCATTATTCTTCATTAGCTTTAAGAATTCTTCAGCTTCTTCCTCACTCATGGGTTCGTTTATTTCCATATCTTTGATGACATCTATAACCTCTTTGCCCTTGACGTTTCATTGCCTTTCTAGTTCTTTCGAGTTAATCCATCAATCTCGATTTGAAACACAGGAGTAGGACCCTCAACATTGGGATAATTTCTATAATTATGAGAATTTTTGTAAACTCTTTGCCCTTGGCTTTTCGTTGTCAGGATGAGCTTCGGTGGACCGCTCTCGGTATGTTAAAGCCTACACATCTCTGCTTTCTTCCCTTGGAAACTTATGACGCCTACGATATCATTACTTTCTTCCTTTTGAAAACTTATCATGCTTATGACATCATCCTTTTCCTCCTTCTCTATTTGTCACAGACCACAAGTCATCATTTGTATCACCTTCTGGTGAAAATCTTCACATTCATCGATGTTATGTCCTATTACTTCACAGAACCTATAAAAACTGTTGCTCTTTTTTAAACCTGATTCATTTTTTATTGGAAAATACTTGGCTTGCACTAACATGTTATACAACCTATCCATGGTTACCCTTAAAACCTTCTCTTTCTTTCTTCCAAATTCCATAACATTTACTCCCCCACTACTAGAAGCATGATTAGATAGGGGGTTGAAATTAATGTTTAGGATATCTTTAAAGGTTATCCATCCTACTTTGAATAACTGCAAGAGCTTCATCTTAAATGCTGGGCAAACATCAATATTGTTTTTGGTTTCTTTGGTAAGCTCTCCTTGGATATTTTTTTTGTTTTGGTTTTCTAGCGGGTTAGTGGAATGGCTTACTGAAAGAGGCTTAAAAAATTTAATACTGGATACTTGAGAAGACGTGGTCTGATAGCTTTGGGTTTGGTAATTCCTCTTACCTTTATACCCCTCTTCCACATTTCTCACTTTAACATCCTTTTTCCTCCCAATAAACACCTTCTTCTTGGTAGGTTCTGATATTATACTAGCCCTTATCTATTGTTCTATTCTCTCAGCAATAACAATAGTATCATAAAAATATTAGGCGAAGCTACCTATCAGATGCTTATAATATAGGGACTTGAAAGTATTGACGAATAGAGTCATCATATCTTTCTCCAACAAAGGTGGTTGTACATGCGTTACCTTGTTTTTAACCTATAAGCGTACTTCCTTATAATTTCCTTGTTGCCTTTCTCCATCACCATCAAGCTTGTTCGATCCGAAGCGATGTCAATATTTAACTTGTATTGTTTCAAGAAAGCATCAGCAAGATCACTCCATTTCTTGATCCTTATGTTATCCAAGATCATGTACCAACTGAACGTAGAACCGATCAAGCTGTCTTGGAAGAAATGGATGAGAAACTTCTCATCGCGTATGACCTCTCTCATTTTGTCACAGTATGACCTCAAGTGCTTATTAAGGCATTCCAATCCTGTATACTTGACAAATTCTGGCACCTTAAACTTCTTGGGCACCACTATATTTGGCACCAAGTATATCTCATCTGCTCTAACCGGGTTGTAGACATCAAATCCCTCAACATACCTTAATCCTTCCTCTCAAACAGCCCACTTATCTTGTTCGGGATGATTGGAGGATTCAACCTTGTGGAATCCCTCTATTGTTAGATATATTTTCCCCCAAGTCTTGTGAATCGAGGATAACTAGAGCTGTTAGCGACGGTAACATGGTTGACTATTGACTAGATGTCCCTCCTCTAGATTGCGCTCACAAGAGTTGTTCGAGTAAGCTAACCATCTTTGCCATATTATTCTTAACATTTTCTCACTCTTTTTGGTAGTGGGCCTCATAGTGAACCCTCTCTTTATTTTCCATCCTTTTGCAAAACCTAGTATTGTAGACTTTGGCAAGGGACCTATATTTTGAATATCTGCCATGCACATTCCATAATTCATAAATATATATGGATATATGATTTTGCACGATGATGTATGTTGGATATGGATTAGCTATACCCCGGGCT
>Ga0307514_10004133_pt1 | contig 13445 bp, 9 predicted proteins | sample 16_EM_MG_FD_203088 | JGI IMG/M metagenome (GOLD analysis project Ga0307514, IMG submission 203088) | Populus trichocarpa ectomycorrhiza microbial communities from riparian zone in the Pacific Northwest, United States - 16_EM | ecosystem: Host-associated > Plants > Roots > Unclassified | place... | reverse complement strand
GCCGTCGTCGCGTCGCGTCACAAAGGGGCGTCTGCGTCTGCCAGGGGCATCGCCACGTCAACCCCGTCGGGCAGTTGGCGCCCCACTGGTTAATGCTGCTGGTGCTGAAGGAGTTGACCGAGTGGTCGTGCTCTCCTGGGTGCCGCCCGCTCGCCCTCGTGGCGCCCTGATGCCTTGGCTGTCAGGGGGCAGCGTCAGAGTGGGGAGCGGCGCCGCAGTGATCTCACGTGTGCGCGCCTTGAACGATTCAAACAGGGCGCTACCTGTGACGTTGAACTTCCCCTTCGGTGGTTCTGTCGCCTGAGTTTGTCTGCCCCGATCGCTACTGGGCCTCGCGCTGGCGTTGGCGAGCATGGCGAACCCCACGTCGAACTTCATGCACTTGCCCCGTCCCCGTGTCGTGCACTGTGGGTGGTCAGTATCCACAGCGTGCACGTGTGTCCCTTGCGTTTCATGGCGCTTCGAACATGCTCTCTCATGATAGTTGCAGGGGCAACGCATTGCGGGACAATATGGCGTGATCTTGGCTATAGAAAAATTCGGTCGAGAGTGCTGAATCGCGTCGAACCCCGCAGGTCGCTGCTATATGCGCCCCTCGGCCCGTGTCCTACCTGGCTTGGTAAGCCATGACTGAAAAGGGTTCGGTGGCTTTCTAGGAATCTGGCGAGACGACGCGGCCCGTTCGAGGAATCGAACAAGCTCTCTCCGTCAAATTAGAGCAAGTCAGGCATCGGCCCGGAATTTACCAATTCCGGCGGAGGAGCGGAAGATCGGGGTTTGGCGGCTGCGGACGCATCCGAACAGGAGCCGATCGGTGGCGAGTTCGGCGTCAAGGTAGGCATCGACCTGGGCGGCGTCCGCAGCTGGTCCAGCCCGAGCCGGAGGGCGGCCTCCTTGGCGCGGGCGACCAGCGTGGTCCATGCCCGGCGGGTTGGCAGCCGCAGCCGACGTGAGGTGCCGGGGAGGGGCAGTAGCACTTGGCCGCCGACGATCTGCAGACATCGGCCGATGTTCGTGACGACGTCTCGGGGGCCAGCCAGGCCAGCACGGCTTTCCCAGGCGACGCATGCGGGCTCCGGTGGTGCCGCGGTCGGTGAAAATGGGAGCGAGCGGGAGAAGGATGTGCGCGACTTTGCGGCCGTCCGGGCCGGCGCACGGCCACGTCCAGGACCCGAGCGACATCACCAGCCTCAGCCCCGGACTCGGTGGCATGTCGGCGGAGGTGACGCTCAGCATGACATCCCGCCCGTGACCTTGAAGCACGACCTCACGATCTTCGGAGGCTATCGGCGTTGTCGGTGGTCCTGTTCGATAGGTGTCGGGGTCGCTGCTGGGGGCAAGGGAGGTGGGGTCAGCTGGGAGGGGACCGAAGCCGTGATGGTCGAGCGTCGGCGGGCGGCCTCGGCACGGCGGTTGGGCGCTAGGTTTCGGCCGGTGTGCTGGATGCGGGTGATCAGCACGCGGGCGGGTTGGCGGGCGGTGGTCAACTCGCGTTGGGTGGCGGCTTCCCTGAGGAGCTGGTGGGGCTGATGACCGCGGGCCTCAGCATCGGCGAGGACGGTGGCGAGCGCTGGCCAAGCCGGGTCAGCGAGGATCCGCTCTGCGTGGGTGGGGACGGCTGCTCGTACGTCGCCGGCCAGGACACGACGGGCTACCTCCCTGGGCGGGCGCGTTGCGAGTTGGGTGAACGTCGCATCGAATGCGCGGTCGGCGGCGTTCTGAAGGTACTGGACGGCTTGACGAGCTGCGTCAGCCTGGTGGGCGTGGCTCTTCGCTTCATGCCAACGCCCGGCGACGATGGCGGCCCAGACCAGGGCTGCGATCAAAGCGGCCAGCGCGCTGCCGTCGGGGCCGGTGGCGGTGTGGACGATGTCGCGTGCCGCGCTGCGCAGTGCGCGGGCAGCGCTGTCCTCGGCCCGGACCTGGGACCGCTGGGCTCGGGCGAACGCCCTGGAGGCGGCTTGGAGTTCGGCGCGCAGATGGGCGGGTGCCTTCTGGGCGGTGGCTTCCAGTAGTTCACCGAGAGCGGTGACGTGGGCCTGGGCGTGAGAGCCGTCGACCAGGCCAGTGCGGAGAGTGTCGAGGACATCGACGGCCTGATGCCATGGAGTACTTGGGCGGCTGCGGCGGGCGGTGGGGTGCTCTTCGGGCCGGCTGGATTCGAGGCGGGCCTTGATCTTGGGCAGGGAGAGGTCGGGGGCGATCTTGCTTCCGGGGTGGTAGATCTGCTCGCCGGCCTCGTTGACGTCGCCGGGGCGGCCGACGGCGTAGCCGAGGAGGTCGCCGGACGGGCCGCGCCGGACCTGTACCTCGACGCCGCCGGCTTCGAGGTAGGCGATGAATTCCTCGGCGTTGGTCGCGTGCGGGATGGCGGCGCGGATGCGGTCCTGGAGCCACTCAGGGCTGGGCCGTTCCCAGCCGAGGCGTTCGGCCTTGTGCATCTCGGCCTGCGTGGGGCGGCGGGTGCCGGTGCGGTCACCCTTCTTCAGGCGGCGCAGGCCGTAGTCCCTCTCGATCTCGCGGCAGGCGTCGCCGACGCGGATGCCGCTGTCGTGGAGCTTGGGGCGGCGGCCGTCTTCGCGGACGGTGGTGGCGAGGATGTGGATGTGGTCGTCGGCGTGGCGTACAGCGATCCAGCGGCAGGCCAGGTCGTCACCGGCGGGGCCGATGCCGGCCGCTTGGACGATGCGGTGGGCGATCTCGCCCCACTCGGTGTCGGAGAGGTAGCGGTCCTCGGGGGCGGCGCGCACCGGGCAGTGCCACACGTGGTCGGTGACCTTGCGCCCGAACTCGCTGTTGCGCAGCCGCACGGGCTCGTCGAGGTACCGGGCGAGTTCGGTGAGGGTGGTGTTCTCGTCGCGGCCGGGGTCGGGCATGCCGAGCATCGCGAATCCCGCGACGATGTGCGGGTCGAGGTGCTCGTCGTGGTCGCCGGGGCCGTAGAGGTAGGCGAGCAGGCCGCGGGTGTTGGACCCGGCCCGTTTGATGGCGGCGATCACGTGGCTGCCTCCGTCTCCGGATCGTCGGGCTGGCGCAGGGCCTCGGCGATCAGCTCCAGCAGGTCGTGGAGTTCGGTCAGACGTTGGCGGATGTCGGGTGGGGTGCGGTCGCTGTTGAGAGCGCGGGCGATCTGGTTGACGTTGACGCCGATCCGGTTGAGCTGACGCAGGACCTGGGCACGGAAGATGTGCGTGCGGCGGCGGTCCTCGGACAGGGGAAGGTTGGCGGTGAACCGGCCGGTGATGAAGGCGAGGACGATGTCTGCGGCGAAGCCGGAGTCGCCCTTGTAGCCGTGCTCGGCTGCCGCGTCCTGGAGCTGGGTGTGTTCGTCGCCGGTGAAGCGCAGGGGGCCGACGCGGACGACGCGTTTGGTGCCGGTGAAGCGGCGGATCGTGGGCTGGACGCTCTTCACGACGGGCTCACCGCCGACGCTCTCGGCGGTGTCGGTGGCGCGTACGGGGCGCAGGGTTTCGCGCTGGACGGTGTGGAGCGTGTCCTCGTCGGGGCCGCCCTCGGCCCCGACGTCCTGGCCTGGCGCCCCCTGGCGCTGAGCCTCCTCCGCCACCCCCGGGGCGGAGACCCCCGAAGTCCGGCCGTGAGTCGGACTCGGGGTACTACTGGCTCCGCCCGGGGCAGCCCGTCCGAAGGCGCGGCGCCAACGATCCATCAGCGTATGGGGCTTCGTCAGCTGCGGCAGTTCGTCGGGGGCGTTCTCGGGATGCAGCGGGTCGTGCGTCATGGACGGTTCTCCGGAAAAAGGGGGGCGGGGAGGGCACGCGGGTCACCACGGAGATCAGAGGGGGGTTCGGACGGCTGCCGCCTCATCCACAGGTGTGGACGATCACCCGACACATGGGAGTGGTACGGCGGGCCGGGTGACCGGAAGGGTTCCGGTCACCTGGCAGCGGTTCCGGTCAGCCGCCGTCCCGATGGGTCTCGGCTGGGGCTTCGGGTTCGGCCCGGAGGATGTCCATTACCTCGGTCAGCCGCTTACTGCCGACCGTCAGTCCTTTGTCCTCAACCGCCGTTCGGACGACGGCCCGGGTGAGCTTGCCCTGCTCAGCGGCAGCAGCACGGCCGATCTCCACGAGTGCCTGGAGTGGGGCGCCGGGCGGACGGCCACCGCGCAACTTGCCCGCTGCGGCATCGGTCGGCGATTCCGGCGACTGGACGGATACGGCAGCCGACGGCTCAGCGGCCGGGCCGGGCTGAAGCAGTAGGTCGGCAGGCCGGACGCCCTCAGCCGGAGCCTCGCCGGACTGGCCGACCGTGGTGGTCAACAGCTCGGTGGGCTGGACGGATGTGGTGGCCGGTTGTTCCGGCACCTGCGCTGAATCGGGGGCCGAATGGTCGACAACAGGCTGCGCGACGAGTTCGTGGATCTGCCGCATCAGCACGCCGAAGGCCACCATCGCGGCGGCTGGGGGAACCGCGGCGACCACGTAGTCGAGCAACGGCACGCTGCCGACTTCGCGAGTGCCGGTCACCCCGGCTACGTTGAGCCCGATGGAGCCGAATGATCCGATGGCGGTGACGCCGATGGCCCATTTGTCAGTGACGCGGCGCAGGCCCGCACGGAGCATGAGGAGCTCGCCCGCGACGATGAACGCGTCCAGCGTCGCGGGCCACGCCCATCGGCGGGTCGGCGAGTCGCGGAGTCCGTGCTGGGCGGCGACCTCGGCCAGGTGTGCGTAGGAGAGCCAGAACGCACCGGCGGTAAGGGCCACGATGACGATGCCAGCCGTGCGGAGCACGTACTGCTCCGCAGTTAGCTTCCTCTTCGCTGGTTGCTCCTGACCGGACTGGTCGTCCAACGGCGGGCGGTCTCGGCGACGGGACATGAGAGGGATCCTCAAGCGGGATACTCCTGGGGTAGTGGTGTGGTGCGTCTTTGGCGTCTTGGCCGTTCCAGGCGCAGGTCACAGCGGGTACGGCAACCGCCTCGGCCCTCCGTCCCGGCAGCACTGCTGGCGTCCTGTTCCGAGACGGAACAAGCGCAGGACGTCCTGGCGGGCTTGGTGTCGGCGTGGCCGTGCCCCCGGTCGGGACGGTGGCGTTGTGTCTTCCGTCCCGGTGGGCAGGGCTGCGACCTGCGGCGATACGGCAGGACGGCGGCGGACGGCGGCGGACGGATACGGGCGGCGTCTTGGCGGCAGGGGTGCGATTGATGATCGCGTTTCCGTCTTGGCCCCGGTTGCCGTCTTGCCTGTAGGCCGTGTGACCTGCGAGATCACGGCAGGGACGGCAAGTACGGCAACCAGGGGCGCCGGGCTCAGCCCTCGCCGCGAGTGGTGTTGGCGTCGACGGGGTGGACGGCGGGGCAGTACCGGCGCCAGGCGTCGAGGAACTTGTTACGCATGTAGCCCTTGCGCTGGGTCCGGTCGGCCATGCGCACGTTGCCAGGCTTGATCTCGAACTCGCGGAGCATCCTGCTCAGCTCGCGGGCGGTCAGCCCGCCGCGTCCCCACTCAGCCCACGGGCTTTCGGGGTCCTGGCGCAGGTGGTGGAGGAGTTCCTCGGTGGACAGGCTGTCCACCTCGCGCTGGGCGTAGAAGACCCGGCGGATGTCGGCGAGGATCCGCGCCCCGCTGGGGTGGTCCTCCTCGGCCGCCGCTTCGGCGGCGACCATCCGCGCACACGCCACCCGCGCCAGCCTGGGCCAGTGTCCGCCGGCCAGGTCGGCGACGATGACCAGGGGCTCCCAAGTGTCCGCGGCACGGTCCTCGACCGGCATCTCCGGCTCCAGGATCGCGGCCTCGTCCAGCAGCGGCTTGGCCCACGCGGCGATACGGTCGCGCAGATCATGCAGGGCCGGGATGTCACGACGGGAGCGGAAGGGCTTGACCTTCTCGTCCTCGGCCCGGCGCCGCATACGGATCACTACCGCCCGGTCCATGACCGTGTCAGGCAGGTCACCGATCCCCGCAATGGCTGCCATGGCGAAGGTGGCGAAGCGGTGCGGGGTGTGGTCGTTGCCGACGACGCGGGTGACGTAGCGGTTGCGCTGGTGGCCGGCGTTGAGCAGGCCGCGCATCTCCTCGTTCTTCTCGGCCATCTTCGGGGTGCCGAAGATGGTGTCCGCCTCGTCCACCAGGAGCGTGGGCGGGTTGTCCTCGGTGATCGACCGGAAGATGGCCGCCGGTGTGGTGTTGATGGTGAGCATCGGTTCGTGGACCGTCTCGGTCAGCACGTCCAGCAGCCGCGACTTGCCGCATCGCTTCGCCGGGCCCACCACCGCCAGGCGCGGGGCATGCTGCCACGCGGGTTGCAGGTGCGTCGCCACCACCCACAAGGTGATCGCGTCGAGGGCCTCCTGCGAGGGCGGGATCACGAACTGGGCGATCTGCCCGCGCAGTTCGTCCAGCAGCTTCGAGCCGTGGGTCGGTTCCGCATCGGGTATCTCCACGAGTTCGCTCGGCGTCTTGGCCTCGTCGGCGCTGCGGGCGTCCGCATCACCGCTGGAACTTGGATCGGCGCCGTCAGCCTGCTTGGCGCGCAGGTGGGCGCCGGGTCGGCCGGGGAGGGCCGCTGCGGGCCAGATGTCCTGCGCGGGGGCGGAATAGGGCTCGGGGTTCTCGGGTTGCACTCGGCAGCTCCTCGTCTGGCGGTGGCGGGCTCGCACGCCCTTGCCGCCGGGTTGGTTCTTCCAGGGCCGTTCGGGGTGGCTCGGGCCTCCGGCGTTGCACCGCCGGGGGCCCAGCCCTTTCTCGCGGGCGCCAGGCCATCGCGAGGGAACACGGACCGTACGTCCACGTCCGGCAACAGTCCAGCGTTTCTGTGTCAGCTCAGCGCAGAATGGTCTGCTATGGCTCTCCGCTCTCACGCGGCCAGGCCCAGCAGGGCCAACAGGTCCGCGGTCACCACCCGGTAGGCGTTGCCCAGTCGCAGCACCTTGCACGGGTACTGGCCGCGCTTCGCCAGCTCGTACCCCTTGCTCCGCCCGAGCCCCAACGCCCGGTTGCCCGTCTCCAGGTCAACAGCGGCGGGAAGCTCCAGCAGTTCCTCGCGGCTCATGCCCCTCGCGCGGCCGGCGGGTTCGTTCTCGCGCATACGCGCTCCATCCATGACTGAGCCCTCGGCGAACACGGCAATCGCGCTCGTCTCCAGGCCATGGAATCAACGTTAGGCAAGTTAATGTGTCTTCATGACACAACGCCGTTCCGACCATGGATACGAGGAAGACACCGAGGTCGACGACCTCGAATGGGAGGACCACGTCATGGCCACCGTGGCCGGCGAGGTCCGCAGACGACGGAAGGAACTGGGGTGGAGTGCACAGGATCTGGCCGACAGGTGCGAGGAGATCGGCTACCCGATCCCCCGCAACGTGATCGCCAACATGGAGTCCGGCCGCCGCGCTGTCCTCCCCTTGGTCGAGGTCATGGTCCTCGCCAAGGCCCTGCGCATGTCCCCGATCAGCCTGATCTACCCCGTCGGCTACGTCGCCGAAGTCCGCCAACTCCCCTACGAGGACCCGCAACCGGCCTGGGACGCCGTGCAGTGGTTCATCGGCAATTCACCGGCTGAAGACGCCACTGACCACATGCTTGACCACTTCCTCGCCCACGACCTCGAACTCCGCTCGGCCCTGGCCGCCGTGGAGAGCGAGGACTACGAGCGCTGGAAGGTGAAGACCGCCCCCAACCGCGTCCAACGGGAAGCAGCCGAGCGCGCTTTGGCCCGATACACCGACCAGGCTGCCAACGCCAAGCACGAACTGCGCCGCCACCGCGACGCCATCCGCGAAGCCGGCGGTACCCCACCCCACCTGCCCTCGCAGCTCGACGACGTCGACCCGCCCGATACCGACCTCACCGAGGAGAACGATCTTTGAAGGGTTCCACCCACCGCCGCTGCTACTGCCGCGACCCCCACACCGGCAAGCCGCTCGGCAAGAAGTGCCCCAAGCTCTCCAGCCGTAAGCACGGCTCGTACTCCATACGCCAGGAACTCCCGCCCCGCGAAGACGGCACCCGCCGCTCCTTCAGTCGCGCCGGCTACGACTCCCTCAAGGCCGCCCAGGCGGACCTCGACCACGTGCGCGCGCTCGTCGGCCTCGCCGACACCGACGACGCCGAGGGCCTGGCCCAGATCGCCGAGCTGCTGGAGAAGGTGGCCGATGAGAAGGCCCCGCTGCCGAACATCGAGGCGACCCGCAGGCGCCTCAGCCACGGCCTGGACCTGACGAGCAGGCTCACGGTCGGCGACTGGCTGGACATGTGGCTGGCGGGCAAGAAGGGGCGGCAGAGCGCCATCAGCCGCGACGAGAGCAACATCCGAGTGCACCTCAAACCACGGATCGGGCACCTGAGGCTCGACCGCCTCCGAGTGGCCCACCTCTCGGAGATGTTCGAGGCCATCGCCGAGGCCAACGTCGAGATCGCCGAAGGCAACGCAGCCCGCCGCAAGGCGTTCGAGGACCTCGCCCAGATCCCCTGGAAGGGCCGAGAGCCCCGCGCCCGCCGTAAGGCGATGAAGGCAGCCATCGTAGAGATGGAGCCCTACCGCCGCATCGTCGGCCCGGCCACACGCCAGCGCGTCCGCTCCACCCTGCGGGCCGCACTCAACGCCGCGATCGCCCAGCAGCTCATCACCTTCAACCCGGCCGCCCACGTTGTGCTGGATGCGGGCAAGCGGCCCAAGGCTCTTGTGTGGACCGAGGAGCGCATCCTCCACTGGAAGCGCACCGGCGAGAAGCCGTCGTCAGTGATGGTCTGGACGCCGGAACACACCGGGCTCTTCCTCGACCACGTAGCAGAGGACCGCCTGTACGCGCTGTTCCACCTGATCGCGTTCCGCGGGCTGCGGCGGGGCGAGGCGTGCGGTCAGAAGTGGACCGACACCAACCTGGACGCCGGTCTCATCACCGTCGCCAAGCAACTCGTCGTGGACGGCTGGGAGGTGTACGAAGACGACCCCAAGACCGACGCCGGCGCGCGGACCATCGCGCTCGACTCCGACACGGTCCAGGCTCTCAGGCGGCACCGCGCTCAGCAGGACAAGGACCGTAAGGAGTGGGAAGACGCCTGGGTAGAGACCGGCCGCGTCTTCACCAAGGAGAACGGTGAGATGCTCCACCCCGCCAACGTCACGCGGCGGTTCATCGAGCTGTACGAGGAGATCGGCCTCCCGCCGGTCCGGCTCCACGACCTCCGCCACGGTGCCGCGACCCTCGCCCACGCGGCCGGGGCCGACCTGAAGGACATCCAGGAGATGCTCGGCCACTCCTCGATCACCATCACGGCCGACACGTACACGAGCCTGCTCCCGGAGGCCGATCTCGCCATCGCTGAGGCCGCAGCCCGGCTCGTACCGCGCGCCCGCGCCACCTCCGAAAACACCGCCCCCGAAGCGGAGGCCGAGCCCGACAACGCAGAGCATCCCGGCCCGGAGTTCGTGCCGGATGATGCTGATCCGTTGGGAGGAATTTCGGAGATCAACTCTCCGTCCGCTCACGCACCGCTCACGCAAACGGCCCCGGACGAGACGTCCGAGGCCGAGTAGGAGCCCTCCCTGGGGGATAAACCCCAGGTCAGAGCGGTAAAACGTTGTGCCCCCGGCAGGATTCGAACCTGCGACACCCGCTTTAGGAGAGCGGTGCTCTATCCCCTGAGCTACGAAGGCCGGGGCTTGTGGAAAACCTTGTTGAGAATCCAGACTGTGGATCATCAACGAGGGACACAAACCCGCTGGTCAGGCCTGCTACGGCATTCTTCGCGCTGCCATTGGAGCGGACAACATGGCATACCAGTACCTGACGAGGGATAGCGTAGCGGATGCGCGAGGGCAAGGGTTATCGGGATCGGGCCGGGTCGGTCAGGTGATACGCGCGAGCGCCTCTGACCTGCTGCTTCCTCTGCTTGAGCGGAGTGGCCCATGGGTCTTGAGGGGCTGGAGGGACAGGGTGGTTGGACCGGCCCGTTCCCTGTGCCAGCTTGTGGGTGCGCTTGCTGGAAGCCACCTGAGTTCCGCAACTATGCCCAACGTGCCCCCCATGAACACTGTCGTTGCCCCTGCTCGCGGAGGCGTGCCGGAGTGCCGGAGTGCCGGAGGAAGCCGTCCCCGACTGCCGCAAGGTGTCTGTGAGGGCCGGACCCCGAAGGCGCCGCCGGGTGTGCCGCACCTTGTCGTCGCGGCTGGCGCAGGGGTAGCGGGGACGGCTCAGCCTTGTCATGACATGGAGTAGCCTGGCGCGATGCGCACCCCTGCATCGCTGTTGACGGCCTTTCGGCCCAAGGTTCAAGAGCGTCTCTACGACTTCTACGAAGAGCTCAGGAGCGCCGACGAACTGTTCTGGGACCGCCACCTGGGCGCGTGGATTGCGACCGGGCACGCGGTGGTCAGCAGCGCGGCAGGTGATCCGGGGCTGTCCTCGGTGCGCTATCCCGACATCGAGGCCGTTCCCGAGGAACTGCGGCCGCTGGCCGAGGTCCTGAGCCGGCAGATGCTCTACAACGACGCTCCCGAACACGCCCGGTTGCGGGCCCTGATCAGCAAGGCCTTCACCCCCCGGTCGGTAGCGACACTCCGCGCCCGGATTCTCGAAGCCGTCGACAGGATCATCACCCACGCGGCGCCGACCGGGCGGATGGACATCGTCGCGGACCTTGCCCGCCCCCTGCCTCTCACCATCATCTGCGACCTGCTCGACGTACCGGAGCGGGACCGCCCCGCTGTCGCCGCCTGGTCCGAGCCGGTCGCCGAGGCCATCGGCAACTCCCGGCTCGACGCCGACCGCAACCGGGAGGCCTCGCAGAGCATGGCGCACATGCTCGGCTACCTCCGCGAACTCCTCACCCGCCACGACACCCCGCCGGCCCCCCACACCCTGCGCGCGCTCGTGACCGCGCAGGCCGAGAACACCGACCAGGACTTCGACGAACTCCTCGCCAACTGTGCCCTGTTGCTGATCGCCGGCCACGAGACCACCACCCACTTCATCGGCAACGCCACCCTCGCCCTGCTCCGCCACCCGGACGCGGCCGACCAACTGCGCCGGCGGCCCGAGCTGATGCCCGCCGCAGTCGAGGAACTCCTGCGCTACGACGCTCCGGTCCAGCTCATGCTGCGCCGGGCGCGGCACGATCTGGACCTGGCGGGCCGCACCATCGCCGAAGGGCAGACGGTGCTCCTGGTGTGTGGCGCCGCAAACCGGGATCCGGCCGTGTTTCCCGATCCCCATGTGCTGGACTTCGAGCGGCCCGGCGGCCGGCACATGGCGTTCGGGCACGGTCCGCACTTCTGCCTCGGCGCGGCGCTGGCCCGGCTGGAAGGCGAGATCGTCCTGGAAGCACTTCTCACCCGGCTCCCCGGCCTGCGGCTCGAAAACACCGCACCGCCGCAGTGGCAGCGGAGTCTCAACTTCCGTGGGCTCACGCGTCTGGACGTCGCGTTCGCACCGCCTTCGGACGATCACGACAGCGGCACGCAGGCCATTCCGGCAGCCGGTTCCTCGAGCGGCCTCGGCCACGCGACCCTTGGCGGCGGGTGCCCCGTGCGGCCGGGGCCCGGGGCCGTCGCGGGCGCCTGACCGGACCGGGGCCCGGCGCGCCGCCCTTGTCGCAGTGCGGGCGGGGGAACATCGCGTTTCGAAGGCCCCGGCGTCCCGCCGCTGCCGGAAACGGTTGTGCACGGTCGACCGAGCGCCGAACTCCTGCGGCACTCCCGCTCCTGCCCGCCGGTCCGAAACCGCCAGATCACGCCCTCGAACCGCCAGATCACGCCCTCGAACTGCTGCCGCGGCCGCCCGGGGTGCGAGCCGTCCCCGCCGACCGGCAGGTACGGCCCGATGAACTCCCGCCCCGTATCCGCGCCGTTGACCGTACAGACCCCGTCCTTGTACGCGACGCGGAGCGATGTGGAGCGATGTGGAGCGACGCGGAACGACGCGGAACGATGTGTCGATTGACTCGACATGTCGACCCGTTCGACATAGCATCGTCGATGTGACCGAAGCGAACGAAGCAGCACGCATCGCTGCCCTGTCCGAGCTCATCGCCTGGGCCGAGCGCCGGGAACGGCTCAGCGAGGACCGCGCCGACGCTGTGGCCGCCGCCTGGCGCACCGGCACCCGCACCATTGCCGAGCTGGCCCGCCTCGCCCGGGTCAGCCGCGACACCGTCTACGCCGATCTGGCCGCCCGGGCCATCGACGTCGGCTCCCGCGAGCAAGTGGTCTCGGGCCCCCAGAAGGGCCGCGGAATTGCTCTCCGGGGTGACTCGGTGCGCACCGTCGCCAGGATCGCCGACGCCGTCGCCCAGCCGGCGTTCACCCATGACCCCGACGATCCGCTTGTGCGCGCGACACTCGCCGCGTCGCGCGCCCTGGAGACCGTGGCCGACGTGCTGGAACCACCGTCGGACCAGGGGCCTGGCTGGACACCCCAAGAGACGCTGCCCAGCCTGGCGGGTGAGGGTGAGAAGCTCGCGCACCACAGCCGCCGGGCCTTGGCCGCCCTCGCCGACCCGGCCGAACTCACGGCAAGCTCCGACAGCTACCGACAAGCCGTCCTGCACACCGGCCGACAGGCGGTGGCCGACGGAGCGAGCGTCACTCTCACTCTGCCGACGGGCGGGGTCATCACGCTCCAGGTGGGACGCGACGAGACCGGCTGGACCCGCCTGACGAGCGACAGCCCCTTCGTCGTCGAGGGTGCCGACAGCCTCGACCATCTGGAGGCGCAAGCGGCCCTACAGACCTTGGCCCGCATCGCCACCCGCCACCTCGCGGAGGCCGCCCTTGCTGAACACCGCAAGGACGCGCCACCCGGAGCCCGCCCGCGTACCCGCACCATCCCGAGCAACGAGAAGGGACCGCGACCCGGCCGGGGGTCAGCCGGGCCGAAGCCCGCAGGCCAGTAGTTCTGGTGCCACCCGTTCATGCCGAACACAGGGGATTCGAATGACGATGAGCGGGCTTCCGGACGGGGAACTCGCCCGTGCCGCCCAGTCCGGTGACGCTGGGGCACTCGGGGCCTTGATTGTTCGACACCAGGCCGGGATGCGGGCGGTGGCGTTGAGTCTGCTCGGCCCCGGCCCGGACGGGGAGGACGCGGTGCAGGACGCGGCACTGGTGGCGCTCCGGCGTATCGGCGACGTAAGGAACCCGGAAGCCGTCGGCGCGTGGCTGCGGATGATCGTGAGGAACGCGTGCCGCGACCGGCTGCGGTCCATGCCGGAGACGGGCCGTGTCGAGGACCTGGACCTGCTCTCCAGCGACGAAAGCCCCGAGCGCGTACTCGAACGGCACGCGTTTCGGGACTGGATCTGGCAAGCGATTGAGGACCTTTCCCCTGTTCTTCGCGTGACCGTCATGCTCCGGCACTTCAACAGCAGAGCCATGTCCTACGAGGAGATCGCGGCCGTGTGCGGGGTTCCCGTGGGTACCGTGTCCAGTCGGCTCAGCCAGGCGAGGGCCAGGCTCGCCGAGGCGATGGCGGCAACCGC
>Ga0307514_10004132_pt1 | contig 13447 bp, 10 predicted proteins | sample 16_EM_MG_FD_203088 | JGI IMG/M metagenome (GOLD analysis project Ga0307514, IMG submission 203088) | Populus trichocarpa ectomycorrhiza microbial communities from riparian zone in the Pacific Northwest, United States - 16_EM | ecosystem: Host-associated > Plants > Roots > Unclassified | place... | reverse complement strand
GAAAGAAGCAGAGACAAGCTTTTCTTGGACTGCAGCAATGTCCGATTTTTTCAGGGCACCGTATCTCTTCAACACGTTTTCCGCATCCGACTCATCATCGTCAGAGGTGGCAAGGCTTGACTGGTCCACATCAACAAAGTCATGCCAGGACGCTTGCTGGTCTTTAGGGTCAGTGAACAAACTGAAAACGTTATCGGATTCATCCCATGAACGAAAACTTGATCCTACAGAGTTGATTGACGACCGGGATGAATTGGCCCGTCCAGGAAACCCGAGACCAGGGAAAGCGCTAATGTTGAATGGCGAAGAAGGTCCATTCTGCCTGAAAGCGGGAGACACCGGGGAACGCTGGCTAGCTCGAGTCGGTGTTGTGGATCGGACGGAGTGTTGAAAGAATGAAGGTGTATCTACGATGTCTTTCAATGCCTGAGTCGCCAATTGTTCCTTTGTCAATTTGACAATAGATGATGGTGATGACCGAGGGGATTCTTCCGCCACTGGGTCAGAAACAGGAGGCGACCTGAGCGCAAGAGGAGCAGGTTTATTTATCAACCCCAAGATCCCATAGTAATCTAAGTTAGATAATCCACCCTCATTCGTCATACTGTTGTTCCTGTTGAGCGAAGGTCTACGGGGGTGACCATTGTTGGATGTACTGGGGGTCCAAATAACATTAGACGGAGTACTAGGTCGTGAGTTGGGTCGTCCCGATAAAGACATGGGTTGGTAAGGCGGCCCAGCAAGAGGAGAAACAGGTCGCTGTCTACCAAAGGTGGAAGAATTCAGAGGACTGTCACTCTCAGGAACATCACCATTACTATCATCTGCCGTTGACGTGGGCGTAAATCGCCCATTAGTACTTCTTTGCAAAAAAAGCGGGGCAGCAACCAAAGGTTTCGTTATTGAAGAGGTAGAATCACGTCTAACTTTGTTCGAGTTGCCCGAGAGGTTCAACGGCGGGACGGAATCCGCCACTGGGGGTGATTGCGCACGAGGAGTAGTGGAATGTGATCGTTGTTCGTCGAGATCGCGTGGCGTCATTGGCCGAGGCATACCAGGAACATAGCCTGGCATTGTACGGGCAGGAATCGGTGATGCACCACGTTGTGAGTCGCCGTAGACAGTCTTGTCATTTGTGATTGCCATGCCACCTTCGAAGAATGACGAAGCTTGGCTGTTCCTCTGTCAATGACGCACAACATTAGCAACTGTGTCAAAATCGAGACTCGGAACGTCAAGACGCACCACGTCTGGCATCAGCTGGTCCAAATTACTTCGAGGAATGGGATTAATACGAGGGAGTAATATTTCCTCCTCAAGCTCATCTTCTATCTCCTTCATCGCCTGCTCAAGAGCAGTTGACGCACGTTTAAAGTTACTGAAACCGAGTTGGTTTTGCAACAGATACTCAACCCCAGACAACGCTTCCAAATGGTTAGTGTCGTATGATGCTGGAACGACAATAAAGGGTGAACACGTCGATTCATCTTCATCGGCATGGGCATCAGCGTATGCAATAGGACTTGCTTCAGGAGATATAGGTAGGATATTCGGTCTTTCAGGATTGACAGGTGGCAGGCTTGAAATAGACATTTTCTTGGCAGAAGCCTCTGTTGGTGTGAGTGAGACCGTCCTTGAACTACTCCCTGAACTTTTTGAAGGAGCAACACTGCGGACATAGGTGTTATCCCAGAGTCGACCAGAGCCGAAGAGATTGTTGCTATATCGCTTTGTTGAACGGGCATTTGGTGAAGAGGTTACACTCGACGAGTTCCTCGTCTCAACCTCCTCTGACCCACGTCCACCATGACCACCGTTCGCTGCTGCTGCTGTCCCCTTCACGTTCTGTTGCGATTTATCTGGCTTATTATGCCGTAATCTAATTCCCAGAGCATCCAGAAACATATCCTCTTCTTCTTCTGTTATTTGATTCGCTGCACCTCGTGCACGTTGGTCTGCGATCCTGCTGCGAAGGTGATTGTCAAATGTCGCGGGGTCTGACGTTGAGGAACGTAGGACAGAGAATCGACGAGAAAGACTATGGGTTGGAAGAAAAAAATGAAATTTAAGTAGCGCTTCGGAGTTGAATATAGATGGCATTTTGGGACTTACTCAGGTAAGATGAGGGAGGTGCGAAAGTCGTTGGTGGTAGTAAGTTGGGGCAAAGTATCCAAAGGGGAAAGCCCTTCTACTACAGGCTTCTGGTTGTTGGCAGCGTCGGACTTTTTCCTGGCGGGGCCGATATTGGCAAGTGAAATTGAACATAAGGAGGGAAAAAATGCTCGTAAAGTCCGAACGGCCAGGTGGAAAAGCACTTACCGAAGTCGATTCATATTGGGGTCTTCTATTACCTCGCTTTCTACACGTTGGGGGACAGGGTCCACGGATGTTGTCAATTAGTTACTAGAAAAGGCACAAGGCAACGTGTTATACACGAGCCAACAGAGGCGTAAGATGAGAAAGGAAGGGTCTTCGCAGGGTTTTTAAAAAATGAACAAAATGGGATTTAACAGAAAATATTCAACGTAAGATGTTGTTAGAAATCAAGAGGCGCTGGGCATGATTACGGTTTGACTGCTTCCATGGTCATGTACTCAGGTACGGGGCCAGAGTTTTAACATTCCGTTCTCCGCATTCAGTAATCGGTAAATCAAAAATGTACAGAGTATAAAACAGAGTATTTAAATTACAAAGTTTCAATGATAGCAACATGGTAACACTCCACAAACCCAACAACTGATCAGCATTTAACTGGCATACCTAGATAATGTCAAACAAAAAATGAGACAGAATGAAATTTGTAGCGTACTTCTTTGTCCATTCTTTTGCAGTCGCTTGAAATTTGTTCTTATCTTCCCTGAGTATCTGTTTGCGGTATCAGAACCAATGTATCTCGGAGAAAAACGAGTGAATTACTCTTGCAGTGTCTGGCTCAAATGGATCATCCGGACTGGGGTTATTGAGCTTCTCCTGGACAATTGAAAGTACTGCCAAAAGATTGCAGTCAAGCCAAAAAAAATAGACCATGGATCTTACCGGAGGCCAAGGTGACAGTAGGTTTCCACTGGGACGGTTGAATACAACAGTGATAACGGGAGGTAGGCGGATCTAACCCACCTCATCTCTTAAAACAGGAACACAGATGGCACCTTCTTCATTAATTCCAGGATGATATATTTTGGTTTGGAAAGTCACCTGAAGGAAACAGGATATAAATTGATTGAAAGCAGAAAACAGAATCGAGATTACGGTAGGGGCTTTGAATGGGAAGTCCTTGGGTAACGAAACGGTGAAGCGGAAACTGCCGCCCTTATATGGTGAATCTGACTGTCTCAATATTCAAAGGGGGGAAAGACAACGACAATTCAGAACTGACATCTCCCTTAATAACACATTTCCATTCGAAGAGGTCATCATTTGTGTTGATGGTAACGTTCTAGATTGAAAATTAGCAACTCTGCAAATGAATCAACGATGGCCCTTACGGGAATTGGATTAGTTTGCAAGCCCTTAAGTTCCTGTGATGAAGTGAGAATATATACAGACAAATTTCAGATCAAACATCATACTCTCTGAATTCTTCTGTTCTACGAATTAGTGTGGAATGTCGAAAACAAATGATTCAGCATACCTCACAGCAGTCGAACCCATGATGGTGGAGAACAGGGGAACAATTGCCTAAGCGGGCCGGCCCGGGACTCAGCAATTCTCGGAAAGCTGAGCTTGACAGGAATTGGATTCGAGACTTCTGTTCAGATGCGCTGTGGGCCGGAATCAGAAACACCTTCTGCTAGCAACACACCACAAACTAATGGATCAACACTGCAGCTACCAACGACGACCCTACCTTCGAGAAAGCGAAAGCGAGCTCCTGCTGTAACAGCTTCTTCACCTGCACCCTCATCAGATCAGGGTAACGGTCATGGGGCGAACCCAACAGAGTGCGTTTGTTTGTCTTCTTTTTTAAAAAAAAAGGGTTGTACGAAGGATTTTGTTTACTAGTCTTCTTGCAACCTCTCGTGCCGATCTGTCGTCGCGTCCCATCCTGACTATCTCTCGCGGTCCAGGATTTGTAGCCGTTTCTGAAGGTTCAGAATGGTACAGGACAGAAATGATAGGTTTTAACCGCGTCGGATTCCGCTATGTGCCAGCAGGTATTAATCCACCAGGCTGCGCCTTGCCATGTCGAACGATCGAAAGTAACCCAACGTCTTTCCGAGTTAGTTGGGAAGATCGTAGTCCGTTTCTCAAGGTCACTAAAGATGGCTTGAATTTGGCTGGGAGCAAAGGCTTTCGTAGCGCTCGGTGTAACGCCCCCATACGGGAAGGAAAATGGTATATGGAGGTCAAGGTTATGCACGGCGGCGGTGAACATGTTGGTGAGGAATCAAGACGCGAAGGAAGTCACGTTCGATTGGGCTGGGCGAGGAGAGAGGCACCTTTGAATGGCCCTGCAGGCTTGGATGGATACAGCTATGGATATCGAGATAAAACTGGCGAAAAGGTCTCACTTTCACGGCCGCGCCCTTATGGACAACCTTTTGGTACAGGAGATGTAGTAGGGATGTACATTTCCCTCCCTCCATGTCGAAAGCCGAATCCTAAAGACCCTTACGATCCCTCACATCTCAAACGGGAGCGTATCCCAATTGGCCTCAAAGGCCAGGAAGTCTTCGAGATTTTGGAATACCCACCGTCCAAAGAGATGACGACGCTTGTAGACTATTCTGGAAAAACACCACATTCTGGCTCTCTTCCTTCCAGCAACAAAAAATCGACTAATGGCAAACTCCCAGAACGTGGAGGACCAACGCAGCCTGGTACAAAAGTTAACACGAACAATCTTCGTCCACTTCCAGTCCTTCATGGTTCCCGAATCGCTTTCTTCGTAAACGGAAAATGTCAAGGCACTGCATTCCAAGATATCTATGACTATCTTCCCTTGCGACAGACTGATATGCAGATAAAAGCGAATTCAAGAAAAAAGCTACGCGAAAAAGGGAAAGGACACCGGGAGAATCCTTTTGACGATGGCACTCTGGGTTACTACCCATTTATCTCACTTTTCAATGATGCGGCTGTTCGCCTTAACCCAGGACCTGACTTTGAGTTTCCTCCTCCGGATGATATCGATTCTACTTTGGATCGGATTGCAGAGAAACAAGTACAAGGTTGCCTGGGAATAGAATCTAGCAAGACAGCTTTCATGCCCCATCTGCCGGCTACAAACGAACAGCACGTGAACCCTACAGTTCCTAAAGAAGAGCCAACTTCAGAACCCAACACCATCGATCCTTCCCCTTCGTCGAATCGTTCTTGGCGACCAGCTATCGAACGTTACCCCGAGTTCATGCAACAAGAATGGGAGTTTGATGCGCGTGAAGAAGAAGAAGCGAAGGTAGAGCTCGCCAAGCAAACAAAGTTACAGGTGATTGAGGAGGAAAAGAGGAAGCAGAAGGAGAAAAAGAAGCAGCAGGCGGATGCACGTAAGCGAGATAGAAAGGAGGCTGCTGGTAGGCTCTCAAAAATGAAGGAAGAGGAAGAGAGGGAGAGGATCGAGAACAAGGACAACTACGTTCCGAATCCGCTGGGGTTGCATGGACCTGGCATGCCTGGGTCCTCGTCCCATCTGCCGCCGTATGTGCACTCTGCGCCTAGTCCGAGCCCGTTGCGGTACTTCACGTCAGCACATAACCATCGAGAACATGGAGAACCACACGAGCATCACGATGATCAGGTGCATGACCATGAACCTGAATCCGAAGTACATTCGCCTGCCGCAACGTACACTTCATACGGAGGAGGGCACAGCGGATACACTTCTGAGAACTATCAGGACTTGCTGCAAGACCGTGATCATGAAACTGATAACGACAACGACATGGATGTAGATCACGAGCTCGAAACTATGCTAGCATGATTTACTAGCTTAGTTTATTTCCTTGAACTAAAGTTGTTTTCCATGTCGTTACATACATACGTGAGTAATTATGGAACCTACAATCAGTATTTTACAAAGCATAGATATGAACCGAGAAACCTAAATAGCCAAACACCAATAAATAGATAAATCTCAAGAAACCAATGCAAAGAGCACGAATGTGCACAGATTATCATCATGACCATTTTGGTGGAGGAACTCGGATAGGGTATCTGCATGTTCAAACAGATAGCGTGAGTCCACCACTCGAAAAGAAATAAACGAGAAACTCACCCGACAGTGACACCATGTCCCTGCTTCTTCTCCACTCTGATGGTGAACAATAATTCACCACTCTGTCTGTCCACCTCTGCCTGGCACCAATTCCGACGACCCATAATCAACTTTTGCTTTGGTGATTGTCCGTCGGGTTCGGTGGTAAAAATTGGTAGCTAAGACAGAACAAATACATTTCATGACAAATGCATCACGACGGGTAAAACAACACAGACCATGTTTTCGTCAGTGTTAATATGGTGTAAAGTCTTATGCGTTTTTGTGGCAAGTGAAGCAGTCATTGCGACGAGGGTGTGAGGCCTACCATGAATCAGTTTGTCAGCAAGACTACACCGAATTATTTGAAGAACACGAACGCAGGTTTATTTACTATTGCACCTAAAACAATGATTAACTTTATTGGTTTTGACGTAGACATTCGATGCTCACTGGAAACGACATTGATCATATACCTGTAGTCATTAATCGGCAACACATCGGGTTTCCCTCTGACCTTCAAGGTCTGGAAGTACCCTGCTGACGCACAATGCACGTCACCTGAAATAAATGACACCCGTGCTCGCTTGATGCGAGCGAAGTTCTGAAGTTGCTCCACCAGCCAATTACGTTCTTTCTATAGTGATGTTTGACGCACGTCCATGTTGACCGACAAGAAGTTTTGGACTTACCTTATGATGCGATGCAGTCCAGTGATCATTCTACGCCAGCAAAAATAAGATACGTCCTGCAGAACGTCAGATCAACACTCACCAAATCATCCAATAGCTCAGGGTCAGCATTGAACTTATTAACCAAACTGCTGAACAATCCGCTTTTGCCAAGTGCTGCGAGTGTTTTGCTCTCAAGCGCAGTCTCGAAGAAAACCATGCGAGGGTACGCTATAGGAACGCCAAGTTGAAGCACAATGTGCTGAACACCTTTTGGAAGGCTGTTCAACCTTTGGAAAACGCGATTATATTGGCCCAAACTGCAAATTTGTTCTTTCCGACGTTCCGCGCTGTACAAATTGATGAGGCGGAACTTTTGAAACAAGGAAAACGACGGTACATACCGACAATCAAGTAGAAGCATATAAACTTCCGGGCCTAATCTCGTCAAGAATGAATGTGACGGAAAGCGCACGTATGGGCCTGGTTCGCCAATGATTATAGATTGAAACACATGTTTGTTAGGTTGTATTCCATCAATGTCCACTATAGCATATGTGAGTGACGGAGTGACATATCGACGGCCAGAAAACAATACCATTGATGAAGCATTGAAAGAGAAGGAAGAAAAAATACCCTCTTGCACCGATGCTAAGTATCAAGACATGATCATCAATTCAGAAGAATGTGAAGTCTATGCTTACTGCCGGAATACAGGTGACATTTGTAAATCGTCTGGATCTGAAAGAGCGAAATCCATGCGTATTCACTATATGATTAAACACATGTACGCACAGCTGCCAAAACCATCGATCTGGGATATGAGATCGGAAACAAGCGTTCGAATGGGAAACCTTTCATATCAACAAAAATTACGCACAAGGTCTGGACAGCGGTGGTCAACAAAAGGATGTGAAAAAGGGGCAAGACTGACCATGATCATCACACATGTTGAGCATTGGTCTAAGGCCGTGAACTTAGTTTCCGCATTCAATGACTCAGAAACGCTTCGCATTTACTCACATGGAGCAATTAGCCCTTGCAAATGCACCCATTCTGAATGATTGGCAATAAAAACTAAAATAAAACCGGTCGATGGCACGTTCCATTTCTTCGGACAGCGGAAACTGTTTCTTCAGCTCTGGCTTCGCTGTGGACATCCAATCTTGCAACTCGGGCTCTCGCAATATACTATCGGTGTCACGTAACTTCATCGGAATAGGCAAAAGCTTTCGAGACTACTCACGAATCAGAATAGAGTTGATCGCCTCCACCCACCAGACAGTGGAATGGCTTCTCGGCATGCTTTGAAAGGAGGTCCATCCATAATGGGTCAAATCCTGATTTAAAACCTGGTCCACGAAAATCGTCTTGATTCACACCTGAAGAGAAGCCGTTACACTGAGGGATGACTGAGATTCTGGAACAGCTTTTTGATAAGTTGGCATACCGAATATGCAGCCCAACGCATATTCTGGTTCCTTCCCGGGACACAAAATTCCAACTGCTGTCCGTTATTAATTGAATAGTGAACCACCATTTCATCTTTTGCGAGTGGCACGTGGATCAGAAAACGCCAAAAAGTAAACGTTCTGGCATACAAATCAGGAACCATACAACAATAGGCTATGAGAATTTACGCACCCTCCAGTCCCACAATAGACCCACAGTTCCTGACCATAAGCGTTCTCATTGAATTTTGACATGGCATACCCATTGTCTGCAGAGACATTTCCATTTCTCTGAGATGACTGAGCCGAGCTGAATGAGTAATTCGGAGCACCGAGAGCAGATACAGTCGGAGATGCGGGTACTGTCAAGGTCGAGTGAGGGTCAGCTGGATGCGGGCCGAGTTCGTATGACCCTTGGGAAAGACTGGGTTTCCAAGAAACACTACTAGGTGTTCGTGAATGACTCTTAGGAACTCCCGAAGGATCCGAAGAATGACCCCATGAATATGTGAGTACAGGGTGCGGATCATAGATAGAACTACTGTCAGCCGCTAGGAATTGGTGTCAGCGGATCTTCGTGAAGTATTAAAACGCCAAGCAAATGACAGGCACTGACTAACGATAAGGGCAGCACCGTGCCAAGTGCCGTATTCATCAACCGTGTCATATCTGAAGGCGGTGAGAAAAGATCACGAGTAAGGAGTACTACCATACTTGAGTAGGGGTCCGCACATGAACTGGCACACTGTAAGATGGGGTATGAGACATGGGATACTACGCACTTGCAAATGAGGTTCCATTCTTGCAGCACGAAAAATTTTGGACCTCTGAATAGCAGTCATATGTGATAATTGAGGAGTTGTGAGGTTTGTCTGAGATGACGGAAAACGAAGATGTTGAGGAACGGGCATCCCAGAAGATACACCTTTCGGGGGGACCGCTGGTCCACTAGTTGGAAGGAGTATTGGGGGCTTTACAAAGCCGCCAATTTGACTCTCCTCTAGAGGAGCGAGGTCTTCCACCTGAGATGGAAGACGGGAATGATTTGCGACGGATTCTCGATATCTGCGAAGGTGCAACTCATGTTCCTATACAAAATGCTAAGAAAGTACTAATATTACTAGAAAATAACGAACCTTATGAGCACGCCTTTGAGCATGCCAGCCTGGATTATCCATGGTGGTAGGGCGCAAGAAACGGAGTCAACGCTAGACGCTTATCAGCGATGTCCGAGCTGTTCGTGCCGAGGCCGGCAACTAAATTCGATCGGAGATGGTTATAAACGCACATCATTTCAGTGGAAATGCCTTCCTTCCGTATTTATACCCCTTGCTCACAATTTTCTGTCGACGGTTCTCCTTTCTCTCATTATGACTGAATACGATTTCTCCCCAGAGGCCGTTGACGCCTACGTCAAGAAGCAACACAAGATTGGCAGATGGGTCACCGACACCAAACGTCATCCTCCTGCAAATCCTTTCACCCCCGCGACTCCTGCTGTTCATTCTTCAGAAGTGAATAGAGAGGAAAATTATGGCTCTGAGCGACGACAGCGTCGGAGGGCTTCCCACGATAAACACCGCGGTATGGACATGGTCAGAGATATGTCGCCTGAAGGTGAAGACAGCAAATACAAGCCAAAGCATCATGCTAAGCACAATCGTTCTGCGTCTTACTCAACTACCAACACACGACCCGAACCCTCCCGGTCACGAACCTTGCCTCAACCCCTGCAGCTGGGACCATATCAAAATAACTTTATGTCATCAGCTCATCTTCCTTCCCCTACTTCTGCGTACCCGCACTACCCCTACGTTCAGAAGTTGACATCGCCTAGGGACTCTAAGCATTCTTCTCGCACATCTTCCTCTACCTGGATTCAACCCGCAAACTCCTATTACCCGCAAACAACACCTCATTCCGCTCCCGTCTATCCTCGTCAACCAGTCCGCTCGCAAACGATACCGCCGAGTTATGGCTACCCAATGCAACAACATGTTGCTCACCCCAATAGATCGATGGGATATCTCCCGGTAGAGTGCATTCTTCCTCCCTGTGCTAACTGCGCTGACTCTAATTCTTGTTCATCGATGCAGAATGCTCCGCAGCTCCCTCATTCGTACTACCAGTCGAAGCGTCCGCCACTCCTCAAACGTTTATTCATGGGTTTGACGGGCAGCAGTAAGCATAAACCTCCACGCCGCAAACGAAGCATGAGCTTCTAAACTTTTATCCGCATTGTCATACTTTTCCTTTCTAGTCGCTCACTAATCCGTCGATCGGTCAACACTTTCACCTTCTTGCCCACCTTTTTTTCGAGGGCGCCTTCCATCTATTCTTTTGATCCCGGGCTTGACGCCCGTTGAATACATTTCATCGCTCCCGCGATACCCACATACCCTACCCCACTCCTGTATTAATTGTTGATGTCACAGCTCTCTACACGTACTATCCAATGGTGCAACCGTTCAGAAGTAAAACTTTTATCGGCTGAACATGCGTCACTACACCACAGTGATCTTTGCGTCAAGCCTTACCCCACAAAAGTTGCCTGCTGCTGCCCTGATTCTGTTGACTGTGCATTGCCCCATTCCCCAATCTAATTTCACTTTGTCCGGCTCGAAATGGCGTTTCTGTTATATTCTATTGTTTCTAGGCTTTAATTGTAGACGGTCTCGAATGTAGCTTTACTTTTACCTTTGAAGTCCGTTACGCTTATCCTTATTCGTCTTATTCCCTTCGTTCGGTAGCCAGACAACGATTCGATCCCCAATCAGAGTTGTCCATTGTGCTGTCTTCTGAGCCATTCTTTCGTTTCGTCACACGACACAATCATTCTTAGTATTCCCCGCTTAATACACGCGTTATCGATCAATCGCAATTGTCTTTCTTCATTCGACCTTCCTACCGCACCCGTCCGATCCTCGTGTTGTATCGTCAACCATTACCTATCACATCTATCCAAATGCCCGGTAACTTCTGTGGATTCTTCCTTGGACTGATTTCCTCATCTTCGACCCTGCAATGTGAGTGGGATAGGATTATCGCTCGGACCTACCAACAGCCACAAACTTCAAACACGCCGCGATGCTCCATGGCTCCTTCACCAGGTGAATAAACTGCTCGGTTGTGGTCATCTGTCCACCCAAATTCAGACATACTGTCAACGCCCATTGAATGGGCGTTAGTCACGAGCATCTCCCTTAATTCTGGGCTCGTCTGTTGCATGCTTCCACCAGCCACCGTGTACCTAATAATATGTTGCATCCGTAGTCAACTACATTTCGCTTTTTTTCTTAGACAAGGGTAGGGTCCGTTTTTAGTCTGTCACAATCAGACATCCCTATCCGAAGACCTCTAGGACCTTTGTTTTCGCAGTTTCGTAATCGACAAGATTCTGGTGTCAATTGTGTTATCAAACAAAATCGGGACCACCTTTTTATGTGCTTGAAGGCGTGTTTTCAGCCCCACCTCTGAGTGGGAGTACTTCGCTTATCTTATATATATCGTTGGGTATCGTGACTCGTGTACCCCCGAACTTAATTCTGCACTCTGGTTTATCACAAACTCAATCCACGTCCTCAATGCTTTAACAAATTATGAATTAGTGTCTCATGTAATTTGATATTCATGCAAAGGCAGGCTCGTGAGTCGTGAAACAAAAGACTTTTTTATTGCACCATAAATTCGTTGTAACTGTTTTGTATATTGAAACAAATTGTAGAACGGGATCAATACTACTACTGCGGAATGGGGGCTGTGGAGCCATGTCAAATAGAGAGGTCAAAGTACAAAGCACTTAGTTGTTAAGACCCGGCGGACGCAAAAATTGTAAATCATCTGCCACATGTTAAACTATCACACCTTCATATCGGCTTCAAGTCGATTAATTACCGGATATCTTACTTGTTCCGATACGAGTGGTTTTCAGGCGCTCAGTGACCAAAGGATACTATGTTAGCGCCAGCGCCTGTTCGGCGCCTGAATATGGCGGATTGTCGATCCGATCGATCTTACAATCACTGATGCGTGATGGTTGATCTGCAAAGAACGATGGCCATCGCTATACCAACGGTTTCGCTCGGTTTCGGTCCTGGTCGGAGCGTGCGGAAAGCGGAGCTATTTGCTACAAAGGGAATGTAGATATTTCGTTTTGACATTGTGGTCCGTCCCTGTCTGCGTTCGACCGCAATTCGGCACTTAACCGGCACTATAAGTTTTTGCAGGGCGCTAAGTAAAAGTGAGAAGACACCATTGAGCCATCAAATTGATAGACGTATTGAGAGCATTTCCGAACGGTTGTCCAGCAACTCGTCTGTCCTGTTATTGTCGGAAAAATAATATTGAAATAATAGTTAGTCGGACAAGAGATCTGAAACGGCGGCTCACTGGCAATACCTGGACATATTTACTTTATACATGGCTCCAAAATCGCACACCCTTCTTTCCGACAATAGACCTCTAAAATACCAACAATCTGACTATGGACGAAGAAACTCCCAACTCGGACTCAAATGAACGTCACATGTTGTTAAATAACCCACATTTTGGAAATCAACTCGAACCTTCTCGTCCATTTTGGGACATTCGGGATTTTGCCACAGCAATTCATTTGCCATTTGGTAAAAGAGATCGCAGTCCATACAGACTGCGGCAGAAGCTAGGGCATGTGGCATTACTGATATTCATTGCAATGATTCCGATCAAACTTGTTTATATAGTTGCACCCACTGGCAAGACGAAGCAGCACAATACAGTGTAGGAAAGAACCTAATCCAAATGCACGAAGACAGAGCATTCATATAGTGGCATGGTCTACAATATACCAACTTCAAGATCCAAAAACTTGGCAATTGGAACGGACAATCTACCTGTTTACGGCAGCCAACATTAGCCGCACGAAAAGGTCAAAAAGTTTCAGAAACAGATACCCATGGTCAAATAGCTAAGATGTGACTCTCTATGTATATCGGACCTTTGCCGTAACAGCTAGGCACGGCTTTTCGTAAAGATCTATGCACGTATGTACTCGGAATTCCGTTGAGGCTGTTATGCAATTGAAAAAGATGCTAACGGATATAAATGTTCCACAGCACTGCGGCGATACTCAGACAGAACTGAAGGATCTCAAG
>Ga0307514_10004131_pt1 | contig 13448 bp, 19 predicted proteins | sample 16_EM_MG_FD_203088 | JGI IMG/M metagenome (GOLD analysis project Ga0307514, IMG submission 203088) | Populus trichocarpa ectomycorrhiza microbial communities from riparian zone in the Pacific Northwest, United States - 16_EM | ecosystem: Host-associated > Plants > Roots > Unclassified | place... | reverse complement strand
AAAACCCAGCCTGTCATTAACACCAACATCTTTTTTTCCCACCTGTTAGCCCCCTCCATAGCCTGCTACCCCCGAAACTCCACATCCTCTACATTTGCCTAAAACTCAAGCTCGCAAACGCATCCGGACTATGTCTCCCACTCTGACTCATCCAGTTCCCAAAATCCACACTTTCCTGAGTCATATGTCCTCTCCCCACTCCAGCTCCCACTCCCGCTACCCCCATAGCCCTTCCCGCAACTCCATTCTGTGCTACTGGAGGCTGTACCTGTTGCTGCTGGAACGGGTTATTACTCTGCGGCGGCAACACGGGTGCACTATTGCTCCGTTGAATATCGAGGGATGTATTTGCGAATTTGTGAGCAAGATTCTGTAGGTGCGCGGTGGGTGTACCAATGGTGGGCTGCTGCTGCTGCTGCTGCTGCTGTTGTTGTTGTTTTTGTTGTTGTTGTTGCTGCTGCTGCTGTTGCTGCTGTTGCTGTTGCTGTTGCTGTTGCTGTTGCTGTTGCTGGGGGCCTGGCTGGGGTTGTTGAGGAGGAGTGGGTGCTAGGTGGGGCATGTTGTATAGTGATAAGATTGCAGCTTTGTCCAGTCGTCCTGTTGATTGGGGGAGTAGATGCTGAGGTTGGAGTCCTTGCTGGGGGTTGAAGAAGCTATTGGGTGTTGTGTGATGGGCGTAGGGGGTAGATTGTTGTGGCTGCTGTACGAACATTTGCTGTTGCTGTTGTTGGGCGTTTGTGGGTTGGGTGAGGGATGAAGCTTGTTGAGGTATGTGATATTGCTGTTGCTGTTGCTGTTGTAACTGCGGCTGCTGAGCCATAAAAGGGTTATACCCTCCAGTGACCGGCGGCGCCTGAATCGAATACGGATTTGTAGCAGGTAACCCAGTCGACTGTGTCTGTACCGGACTCTGTACAGGCGATGGAGTGGCAACTGATTGCTGAAATAGTGCGTAGAAGTTCTGTTGCTGGTATTGCGAGGGGATGGTGGGTGGTAGTGGTATGGGTGGGATTGTGTTGAAGGGGTTGCTGGCATGTAACTGCTCTGGCCCCGTTCGGTGGGGGAAGAGAGCCGAGTTCTGCTGGTAGGCGTTGTCATATGGATTGGAGACTCCTAATGATGCTTGTCGTAGCTGATGCTGTTGTTGAAGTATCTGCTGTTGCTGCTGCTGTTGTGCCTGCTGCTGTGCCACAAGTTTTTCCTGTCTATCTAACTCATCAAACGGATTGGACGAGGCTGAAGCCCCTGTCCTCTCGTTTGCTATCGACAATGAGCTCACAGATTCACTCCTTCGTGCAGAGTAACCACCCATCCTGGCCAGTATGTCAATCGCAGTCTGCACATTCCCTCCAGTCTGCTTCAATACATCCAGTGACCGCCTGTCATCTGTGAACCCCATATCCCTCAACTGTCGAATTGTGTCTTCCAACCCACCAGACACCCCTTGCAGTGATATTAATCCTGCTGTTGTTGGCTGTTGTAATTGAAACGGTAATGCAGCTTGCTGATGTACTGGCTCTACACCTAGCACCTGCCCAATTTTTGACGAAGGTGAAGATGAACGGGATCCAGTTGGGCAATGGAATGAAGCGGATACAGACCGATTGGGTGGATGTGGTCGGGTATATGAAGATGCACTATGGTTGCTCGCTATCGATATACCACTGCTACCCCCACTACTGCCACTACTTCCATTTGGCCTAGAGAAGTTCAGCCCTGCGTTCCCAGAGTCCCTGGAACTCGATAACGATTCTTTGATCCTCTCCTTCTCCTTCTCGGCACGGTCACGTCGGAATAGTTTGTATTCGTACTTGTTCTGGACATATCTCTCCATAACAGAGTCGGATTCCTCCGTGTTGAGTGGTATCGGGTGCTTTCTTGGATCGGGGTTCCATACCGCATTCGCTTTGATGTTTCCTATTAACCGAAGAACCTAGTTATGGGCGAGTCCGTTCAATGATCAGTACATGCGCCAGGTGTATCCCATAAAACAATTATGTCTCAAAGGTAGGATCTTCATACATCGACTTGGTCCGACTCCCAGTTGTCCAAACTCAACGACTTGACTTTCGAGATATGCGTCCCAAGCTTACGATGAATCGATGCGCATCGTGTGCACAGGAAGACCCCAATCTGTAACGTAGATTGACCGCATCAGCATCTCCTCCTCGCCAACCTTTCCTGGCACATGCGCAACCGCCTACGATGTGGATCAATGGATGTCCTGGTACTGCTTACACTCCAACTCGCCCACCCCGGGTTCATCGCATTACAGTCTGCACACCGATCATTCCCTGGTACCTTCAACAGCTCCTTCAAAGCTTGCTCATTCCGGGCCCGTTCCCGCTTTGTTGGAGCTAGGCGCCTGCTCGACATCGGTATCCCGTAATAAATGCTGGTGCAGGTTGTCTTGGTTCTTGTTTATCGGAGCTGTCCCTATATTATCGTGATAAATTGCCCAATTCTCCAGCCGTATATTATGTAGATGTTGAAATAAAACTTGAGATGAATGAATGACGACGAAACTGCGCTTCTCCAAGTCGACAAACAGTACTCCGTAGTTGGTTCGAAATTTATTCCTAGAGCCCCTTTCCTAACAAAGCGTTAGGATGGTGAGCCAGTTGCAAAGCCTTTTCCTTTTTTTTCTTTCTTTTTCGGAAAGGATTAGAAGATGTCTCAGGTTAATCCCACAGCAGTGGAGGTGAAGAGATAGAGGCCGCGAGGCTCGGAGATATGTTCGTGCAGTGCAGGGTTACGTATAAATATTGATCAGGAACAGATATCTGGCCTTACTTAATCCTCCAGCACTCAGTCGAAGAGTATGTACATGCGCAATGTTGAATATGAATCTGGCGATGTTTTGAGAGCCAGAGAGCTTTGCTTTGCTATCAGTATAGTTACATACATGTACCTACCGCTTAGGACGATCAACTGCATGGGACCGAGCACAACCATTTATGTACAGTGGTTCCGATACGCATTCTCCTAGGTATCAGAATACATCCTATTACACTACCTACTCTACATCCAGACAAGCATGATTGATAGAAGAGCCGTAAATTCTTATATATACTCCGGGACGTGGTGAAAGGGAGGGGATGAAGCTAATCAGAGTCAAGAGTTGGTTATGTTGTCTAAGCTGCATTGATGCTGTCAGTGGAAGGTTGGTGGTTTGATATAGTGTGGGGAGGGTATTGATACATACTGTATTTGTGGATGGCAAACGCACCCCTATTTTTTCCTCACTTCTGCCATATAAACCCCCCAAAGGATAGGTAAGCTCTGTGCATACGCTATTAATATGCATGAGTCTGCATATGCCAAGAACGCAGGTCTTCCTCCTCTGACCGAGGGGGACGGTCAGCGTTCAGTGCTCGGTGCGGTGTTGGTTGTTCCCGCTGCAGTCTACGGGTGTATCAAACACGTTTTTTTTTACACCGCCATAGGCGCTCACCAGGTCATGGACGAAGCCGAGACTGACTTTCATTGTGAAAGGCCTTGACGGGAGCTGCAGCCCATCGCCATATATAGTCTATGTAGGCTGAATGCGATTATTGATTATTTTAATAAAAAAGTCCTGTTTTTCCACCAATGTCACTACCTCAAAAGATATCAAAGATTGAGCAGCTACTCTTCACCCATGCTGGGCACCAGTTCCCCAGAGGAAGGCATCGACTTTCCATATTTCGTCCTCCGGTCTGTTCCCTCCGTACATGTTTTCATAGTAGCCTTCTAAGGCTTTCGGTATGGGCCAGGCGAAATCAGCATCGCGAAGGACAATCTTGATTGCATGCTGTTTCGACCCAGAATTGTCGACATACGATGACTTTGCGTGCAGCATGGCCCTATTGTTGATGAAGAATATATCACCAGCCTTGAGTGTGATCAATGCGCACACATGTCCGGCGATCTTCTGGATCATCTCCAGAGCCCGGATCTGTTCTGAGGTCAACTTCGGCAGGCTTTCCAACCGCGGCAATTTTTCGTCGCCAAAGAAAGGGCGGCGTTCTGACATTATGGTGATTTGGCGGGTACCATGAGAATCGACAGTTTCGTGAAGAAGCCCATGGAAGGCTGTGTCTGGGGTGTTTCCGACTCTAATACGTGAATACCAGCTAATATTAGCAGCTGAAGGCATAGCCTGGAGATATGAAGCTTACATATGCCATGGGAATGGCTTCTCCATGGTCTCGATCACCTCCGGGCATTCCTTCAACATCTGGTTGTACACCGTCCATCCTGATGCAACACGCACCTCACCTCTGGTCGGAGAAAGTTGGCGGTACCCTAACAAGATGATATCACCCGAGTCCGTATGGAACGGCTGTAGAACTCACAAGAATTAGCATGTGGTTCTAGCGAAGTTTGGGCATGGGGGCATTTGATTCACTGACCATCGAGGTTGTGGTGTTGGCAGAAGCCACGAAGCAGTTTTGGTCTGTTTCCCTGATTTTAATGTTTGATCATATCCAAGGTTGGGCACAATATACTCACGAGCCACATAACGCTCCGCTGGTTTGGAGGCGTTTCCAGTCTGCACACCCCTCTTGGATCCTATCCAGGCACTAATCCCAGCGTGCAGGATCATGAACTCACAGAGTGTATAATGTGCAGGCACAAGCCCCCTCACAACCAGAACCCCATCGATGTAGTGTAACCTTTGGCTCCATTGGCGTAGGGCGATCCCCAGGGTGGGGAGTGGAAACGTCTCCTGGGAAATGTAGCCCCAATGCCGGTTTGATGCTAATGAAGTCCCCAAAGTCAGGGCCAGTAACCGCTAGTTTTGAACTCTGGTGCGTACCCTTGAAGCCCTGCATCGATTTCTCACATTCTTGAATCTGCTCGGGGGTGAGGGTATGGATAAACCTCTCCTTTGTCAATTCTTCCCCCACCCAAACCAACCCCCCTCTTAAACGTCTGCTGTCCTGCCCGGTGTGCATGGAGCACAAGCTCGATTCCCTGAGAGAGCGCTGGGACAGAAGGAAGGGTATTAAATGGTTACTTACCCGGTTTTAATATTATAGTAGCTGTTATAAAAGTAGTAATTAATAAAGAAATTCCAGAACTGATAAAGAAAGAAAATTAGAATACATTAGAAATATAGCTAGTCTTTTTGAAACCTATGTAGGATGATATCTTATATATAATATTAGCTACCTGCAAACTATTAGAAGAACAAGAGAAGGATAATATAATAGTGATATATATAATTGCTATAAAATTGATAAGTTATGCTAGAACAATGATAATAAAATTGCAAACGAAGCAGGAAATAGATCAGATCATATTAGTACAGACAGCAAAGAAAAGATAGACAAAGAAAGAACAGATAATACATAAAACTCCTGTTATAAAGATGAACTTCAAGTCTCAACTTTTCAAAGAAAAAGATCAAGAACAATATTGATAACTTGCTAATAATATATACTACAGCTTTGAAGCAAGAGTATGAAGTCAAAAACCATGGTTTGGATTGCGTTCGGAGTACAGGGGCTTGGGATAAGACTAATTTAAGTGCTTACCTCAGCTCCAGTGAAAAAAACGTGGGTTCTTTGCTTTAAAACGTCTTCCAGATTATTTCGTGGCTTCGGAATGCAACGCGCCCGTCCCTGGGGGCTCCCTAAAAGGAAAAAGGAAAAAGAAGGGGAGAACTACCACTACCCAAACCCCACTCCCGCGAGTGCACCACCCAACTTTCCGTGCCCCCCGAGGCCCGGCCTCACTCTACCAGCAATGTTTAGTAGTTTATGCACTCCACTCAGCCTGCTCAACCCACTCAACCCGCATGTACTTTACCTCCTTTACCTCCTCCGCCAGGTTGATGAGGGCACCCCCGAAGCGGCTTCACCAGACGTACCAGCTCCACCAGACTGCCACCAAACCCCGCAGGCCCAAGAAACGTACCTCCGGCAATGCTCTCGGGTCAAGCATTCAATGATCGCCTAGGTCAGAGTGGCGCATTCAATAAGGATTCTCTACGGGGATGTAAAGGGCTGAGGCAGTCTTTGGTCTTGGGAACATGAAAGAAAATCCCGTTCCTACTTTCAAGCTCCAATTAGTATTTGGCGTTTGAAGTTCCGGAAACACAACCTCAGTTACTTTTCTAGCAATTATGTCGTTATTTTTGTCCTACTCAGTATCTACAGCCTGTTGACCAACATGCTTCTGCTCTTTGTTACAATAATGGCAGTGGGAGGAATGTTGGATATCGGAAGGCTGGGTGGGAGTGATTTAGTTCTATGTCCATGCAAGGATTTAGTGTCCCCCCTTAGTGCGCGGAGGTTTATTAATGTGAGAGACATGTCTAGGTCCTACCACCTTGACCTCATCTCAGCTTTACACTGGTCTTTTCGCAGTAACTGCGATTCTGGGCCTCTTTGCGTCCCCTTTCTCTACCATCATGTGGCTATGTGGTGCCTCTGGTGTCATCATCATAGGCCACACTTCGCTCATAGATAAACCATCGAGAATGCTTTTCCGAGAGGGCGGTCTAAAGGTGGTCTCTCTGCAAACTCCTGCTGGGAGGGGGGATGGATCATCAGAACAAGAAGGGAAGTGGGGTGTTGTGCGTGAGTATGTTGATCCTTTTGAACAATATGATGAGAGGGTGGAGGTTGTGGGCGAGGGATTGATTAGCTGGGCTCGGAGTGGTGTAGTGCGGGGTCTAGAAGGGGCTAGCAATGTTTACGGGCAGAGCAGCTAGATACACGCGGGGAACGAGGCAACAAGATATACCCCTAGAGGTTTCGCAGGGCGGGAGTTCTTTGGATGTTGATAATTTTAACGATAGCTACGACGTACGTGAGGAAGCGCGACTTGTTCACAATACCATGGCGGCGCTTCGTAACGCAGAAGCAAGGGGGGATAGTAGTGTTGGGATTACCAAAGCGGAACATGCGGTCTGGAAGCGGAGAGAGGCTCAAGAGGCAGAAACTTGGCGAATAGAGAGGGAGCTTATGCAGAGGGGAGTGGGAGCTCCAACAGAGGAGGAAGGCTGAGCAGAAAATTACATCTTCTCGGAATGCTCCTGGTATACTTGTCCCGGGCCAGGGCTTTGTTCCCGTTGGTGGAAACCCAGCCCCACCCCAGTATCGGTATCCTCAACACACTCGCAAAATGTTCCATTTCCTCAGCCGTCAATTCCAAATCTCCCTTCATCTCTCATTCTAGGTGCGGCGAGGTCAACTTCGTCCTTTCACTCTACTGTCTCAACAACCCAGCAATGTGGAGGCTACATGTGGAGCTACAGATTCGGGTAGCGATAGTGAAGTAGCTTCATGAGAAGGGCATCACCATTCAGAGTTGCGGAACAGAGGAATTTGTGGGAAGTTGAGGAGGGGCCTGAGTGGATTCCTGGGATGAAACCTCTGGGCTTCATGAGAAGGGCATCACTATTCAGGATTGCAGAACAGAGGAGGGTTGAGGAGGGGCCTGAATGGATTCCCTGGCTGAAGAGATTTCATCTATTGTCATAGAATACACCTTGCAAGCGCGGTATGATGTTTTTTTTCTTGAGCTCTGGTTAAGTAGATCCGATATATCTGTAGTGGTTCGTTGATTATCCCATCATATTCACAATGGCGGATGCATGCGTGTGTGTCTCTTGGCATGAGTGGCTGCTCGTCGTAAGCTCTAAGTACTCTACTTAAGTATTTGAATATCCCCCACAACCGGCTCCCACTCTCAATCCTTTGACCGCCATGTCTCGAAACATCGATCTATCCCGGACCGAACAGAGCTTGGCTATGGTAGTTTCCAAAGCTACGAACATAGAAGAAACGGCTCCGAAACGCAAACACGTGCGAAACTGCATCATCTACACATGGGATTTCAAGTCGAGTCAGTCGTTCTGGGCTGCGATGAAAGTCCAGCCGATTCAAGCCGATGAAGTGCAGACATTCAAAGCCTTGATCACCATACATAAGGTTCTTCAGGAGGGGCATCCTATTACCATTCGGGAAGCTCACCAGCATACATCATGGCTTGAAAGCTTAACGAGGGGCATCTCCGGAGAAGGATTACGGGGATATGGCCCACTGATCCGGGAGTATGTATACTTCCTGCTGGCGAAGCTGCTGTTCCATAGGCAGCATCCAGAGTTCAATGGTGGCTACCCCTATCCCCACCGGCACTTCGGGGGTGCTGACTCGGGGCCGGCATAGGTACATTCGAGTACGAGGAATATATCAGCTTAAAAGCTATCAATGATCCGAACGAGGGGTATGAAAGTCTATACCCTCGATTTCTCCAGCAATTCACTGACATGACCGCACTAGTTATGAGACCATCACCGACCTCATGAAGCTCCAGGACCAGATTGACTCTTTCCAGAAGCTTGTATTCTCCCACTTCCGCCAGGGTGCCAATAATGAATGCAAGATTGCCTCCTTAATGCCACTAGTCCACGAGAGTTATGGTATCTACCGGTTCGTCACCAGCATGCTAAGGGCAATGCATTCAAGTAAGACAGAGGAAAGGCTGGTTGAGAGGGATGCAGGATACTGACGAGGTAATATAGGTACCGGGAATGATGAGGTCCTCGAGCCTTTACGGAAACAGTACAATGCGCAGCACTACAGACTAGTCAAATTCTACTATGAGTGTTCGAACTTAAGATACCTGACCAGTTTATTGACTGTTCCAAAGCTCCCACAGGTGATCATACCCTGGGACCCCATGATTGAGGTTATATATCCTGACTAGGTCTAGGACCCACCCAATTTGATGAGCGAAGAAGACCATCCTCCTGCTCTCCCCAAGCGCCCTGCCAACGAACCGGCCCCCAAGGTGCAAACTCCACCTGCACCACCGCCTCCAGCGCCTGAACCAGAACCAATTTCAGATTTCTGGTCCAATGAACAGGCAAAGCAACAGCAAGAGTACGAAGAGCAGCAACGCCGGCTTCAACAGCAATGGGAAGCACAAATTCAACAGCAGCAAATGGAAGCTATGAGACAACAGCAGGAGTTTGAGGAAGCCCAGAGGCAGCAAATGGAAGCTCAAAGACTAGCACAGGAACAGTTGATGAGGGATCAGTTTGCAAGGCAAACGCAGGGGCAATTGGCCGAGATGGAACAACAGCTTCTGGCAATGAAGGGACAGTGGGACAGAGACCAGGTTGTCCTACAACACTATGATACAGTATGTAAACCCACATCTCAAAGCATTGTTGGACGAGATACTGAAACTTCGTCATAGACGATCAAAAACCTAGAGAATGAGCTGGCGCAGCTCAGATTGAACTCTCAACAGCAATTAGCGACGAAGGGTGATATGATAAAGTCTCTGCAAGGTCAGTACCGTACATACATCTTGATCCTTAGAATTCACTAACGGATCCAACTGTGAACAGACCAGGTGAATGTGTGGAAGCGCAAGTATGATGCATATGAGGCCTTGGCCAAGTTATACAGTCAGCTTCGAACTGAGCATCTCAACCTCCTACAGAAGTTTAAGCAACTCCAACTCAAAGCAGCTTCTGCGCAAGAGGCCATTGACAAGCGGGAAAAGCTTGAAAAGGAGATGAAGACCAAGAACCTGGAGTTAGCAGACATGATCCGAGAACGAGATCGTGCCCTCTTTGAGCTTGACAGAGCTAAGGGCAGCAACAAAGAGGAGATTGACAAGCTGAAACGTGAATTGAAGTTTACTTTGGAGAAGGCAGATAATAATGATAGATCCAAGGGCACGGAGCTTTCTGCCATGTTGTCTCGGCATAACCGTGAGATTGCAGATCTCGAGGAGCTGCTACGGACGAAGCAGAGGAAGATCGACGAACTGTTGAGGAATCAGAGCAATGGAAACTCTGACCTTGAGAGGCAGCTGAGGGAGAAGGAAGAGGAACTGGAGATTGCAAAAGCCGGCATGGACCATACCCTTAAGCTTCTTCTTGAAGCCGAGAACGTAGGTTCTTGATGTCATACATTCAAGGTGACAAGATATTGATTTACTCATAGAAAGACACTGCTACCAACGAGGCTCTTGACTCGGCTGTTGATGCCCTGGTGTCCGCTCAGATCGTTAAGCTCAGCCAAATTATGGGTAAGTAGCTTACCTAACCCGGCTGCGACTTTGAACCCCAAATGTTAATATGATACCTAGATTCTGTGCTACAAAGTGGAGTGCGGCGAGTTGACGATGCCCTGTACGAACTTGAATCGACGATGCAGGCCGGTAACCAGAATGCTACTGCAACGTATCTCTTGTCACAGGTCGAAAAGGCTGGCCTCAGTGCAACTGAGTTTGCCACATCTTTCAATAACTATATTGCAGATGGCCCCGAAGCTATCCACGATGACGTTATCAAGATGGTTACAGTCTTCTCTTCAGCCATAGCTGATGTTCTCGACAATGCGAAAGGTGTCACGCGTCTTGCTCCAGATGAGAAGAAGGCAGACCAAATTGTATCGTCTGCACGACAGTCGGCCCAAGCTACTGTGCGATTCTTTCAGTCCCTTCAGTCGTTCAGGCTTGATGGGTTGGATCCAGAGTCAAGAACGGATGTTGTGCTCAAGAACAACCTAGAGGTGCAGAAGAACTTGCAAGTGTTGACAAAGTTGACAGAGACGTTTGTTAGCAAGGGCGTGCATCTTGGTGGTGGTGATTTGGGCGATATTGTTGACAGGGAGTTGACGAATGCTGCGGCAGCTATTGATGCTGCGGCCGCGAGGCTGGCTGCTCTACAAAACAAGGCAAAGGCGCCTGGATACTCGACATATGAGCTTAGGATTCACGAGTATGCCCCAATCCCCAAACCCTTTTTAGTTGTCTACTAATAAACACCATCCTTAAGCTCTATCCTTGATGCCGCAATCGCGGTCACCAATGCCATTGCCCAACTCATCAAAGCTGCTACAGCTTCCCAACAAGAGGTACGAGTCGAAGATTACCCAGATCATGTCATTTAACCCAGGCAACTAACCACTTTTGGCATTGTGTACAGATTGTGGCCCAAGGACGAGGCACCTCCTCCCGCACCGCCTTCTACAAGCGTAACAGCCGCTGGACCGAAGGGCTTATCTCAGCCGCCAAAGCAGTCGCCACTTCCACCAACATGCTCATCGAGACCGCCGACGGAGTCATCTCTGGTACACGCAAACTCGAGCAGCTCATCGTCTGCGCAAATGACGTATCTGCATCTACAGCCCAGCTCGTAGCTGCGTCAAGAGTCAAGGCTGCATTTGCATCACAGACACAGGAGAGATTGGAAGTGGCGAGTAAGGCTGTTACGGGAGCCTGTAGGAGTTTGGTTAAACAGGTGCAACAGATTATTAAGGAGAAGACGAGAGAGGATGGGGGCGAGTTGACAGATGAGGACTATAGGCAGATGGGGAGCCATGAGTTTAAGGTTAGGGAGATGGAGCAGCAGGTTGAGATTTTGCAGCTGGAGAATGCGTTGAGCGCCGCGAGGTTTAGGTTGGGTGAGATGAGGAAGGTGAGTTATGCTAATCAGGAGGCGGAGGGGTTGTAAGTAGATTTGAGGTCCTGGGGTTGGAGGCAGGTCGTCGGTGCAGTAAAGATATCAGGGTAACTACCGACGAGTGTTTGGTAAGTTTCTTTTGGATTTGGCTTCATTTAACTTCAATATACTCCTTATAATTATTCGTATCATTCCCATTGCTATCCTCTGTTTTTGTTTTGGTGTCTTTTCTTCTCTCCCTGTAACTATCTAGTATCTCAGGCGCAACACAATGAAAAGGAGCGATTGCAAGTTATGATTATACTAGAGCCTCCATTTCTTTGCGATTACGGAGTAGCTCTACATAGATGTGAACACAGAAAAGGAGAGCGAAGTCAATTCTACAACTCCCACTGTCGATTTCTACTTGCAATATCCTCCGCTCATTCCTGCATTCGCTGTCGTTGAACAATATCCCCTACGTTAAGCTGACCCATCAACTCATATATCGCATAGAGCTGCTGTTGCAACTTCTCTGTACTTGCCCATACCTGAATGGCAGTACTCGCTCGCTCAGCATTCCGCCACCTCTGCTTTCCTCTTCAACCCAGATAGTACCCATAGTCTCATAAACCTCTATACCACACTCCGCAAACATCGCCTTCCCAACCCGCGGAAGTTAGCGCTTTGACTTTAGTATCAAGAAAGATATGTCAGCATGGAAGTAAGTATTGCCTATCGAACTGCTGAGCTATTGACAGGCCAAGAGGCCTTGATGCGTACATAGCATTCACGCACACTACTATTCCGCCGTTTGGTAATCTTGCCTTCTGCGGTGATCTTGGTTTTGAGGATTCCTGAAGCCGACACTCATATTTCTGGAACTATTACATTGAAGCATCTCCGATGCAAGAAGCTTTGTGTAAACTGATGGCCATACCTCATCACACTTGGCTGCAGATATAGTAGCTGGTTTATCGAGTTCAAGCAAAAGAGTACGGTGATGCAAAGCACCCGCAGAAGGTGATATCATAGCTTTTAACATGTTGGATTTGTGTTGTATGGTAGATAGTGGTGATGGATCCGAATGGAAATCTCCAAGTCTCATTCAGTATAGCTATATAGCTACATGAAATTTGCCCCTTACTGTAACGATACCGTATCCCTTCGGGGGAAAGGCGTATAGACTCAAATAATAATAATAATAATAATAATAATAATACCGTAATAGATACCCTGTTCGAAGCACTTCCGAAAAAAACAAGTACGAGTACAAGACGGGCTAGCGGGGCAAAACCCCCCCAAAACTGGGATATGCAACGATGGAGCAAATGCTATTATCCTCACTAGGTCCTATTGTGGACCTGCCTTAGTCTGCAGGGGATTAAGACGGGGGAGGAGGTGGGGTTGATGGGGGCACTCATGAGGTAGATTTGAGAGTAGATTTGAGAAAGTCCATGATATTGTGCATTTTGTAGCAGGTAGTGTATCAAGTTAGACCATCCCTTTTCTGCCCTATTACGGACTCGCCCTTCAGCACTGATTCTATATAGATATAGATGCTAGCTAGGTAAAGGCCTCTTAGTGATCCTAAGCAAATTGGCAGGATAATTCAGTGTATGGGAGGGGTAGAGGCAGGCTATACTGGAAGGGGGGGATATTGGGTGTTAGGCTCAGTTTAGTAGAGTATGAAGTTGACCATATTGTAGAGCTGTATTTTGTGAGGATAATATAGCATTTGCTCCATCGTTACATATCTCACGTGTTTCTAATTTTGGGGGGGTTGCAGGGCTGCCCGCTTGCCCGTCTTGGCCCGCTAGTATGTACTCCCAAACAGGTATCACGGACGCCCACGGGTGTAGCCTGGCGCCGATCTTGCCCAGAAGCCCTGGCAAACAGATAAAGCCACGGCTCCGCTACCGGTAGGAATCAAGGTGAATTCCAGATCACAATATGTGCGGTTTGTCAGCCAGTCATCTACTACACTGTGCGAGATGCCAACAATTTTCTTTGACAGAAAAAATTCAGCTTTAGCATTTTCGTCATCATT
>Ga0307514_10004130_pt1 | contig 13449 bp, 16 predicted proteins | sample 16_EM_MG_FD_203088 | JGI IMG/M metagenome (GOLD analysis project Ga0307514, IMG submission 203088) | Populus trichocarpa ectomycorrhiza microbial communities from riparian zone in the Pacific Northwest, United States - 16_EM | ecosystem: Host-associated > Plants > Roots > Unclassified | place... | reverse complement strand
TTGATAGAACCCGGCGAAGGGTCGCGGAAGTGGAATGGCGACTCCCCGCAGCGAAGGCTATCCGAGCTTCGGAACAGGACAGGCCAGTAAGGATACACAACAAACTACAGGGGTACAGTACGAGCGTTTGATGCTAATGCGAAGCAGCCAAGCAATACATTCTGTGGCCTACGACATACGCTGGAAACGACGAACGAAAATGCTAAATACAAGCGTCTCTTGGGCATTCAAGTATCGGGTACAACCCAACCCCGCCGATAGGAGGATCGCACTGACACCGACTTTGTCGTCACCCCAAAAACTAGCCACGTTCTGGCGTCTTATGAGGAAGGGAGGTCTGGTTTATTGTGGCTGACCGGTAGACTCGAATTTGGCTCGGGACTGAGCAAATAGTGCCTGTTGCTGGGCAAGTAGCTCTTCCTCTGTGAGACCAGATTGTTCGAACTTCGAGGTTTTCTTTTCTCGATCCTGTGGAGGGAGTCGGTCAACGTACTCCATCGCGTCGATGATTGATTTTAGGCACCTTTTGTAATTGCCTGTGGTCTTTGAGCACGTCCTGAACCTCAGGGATGAAGGATTGGAAGCCCAAGCTCTGGAATCGTTGATCAGGTGACAAATACACGATCTCGAGAGAAAGGAGAACCTGCAGAGCAGAGATAATGTGTTCTGGAGCTATGGTCTTCTTGGATTCCTTCTCACATATCTCGTTCGCCTCTGATGAGAGAAGGTGAATGAATTCTACGACCAAACAAGAGGTCAATATCGACATCACAGAGATGTTAAGGATATTGGTTTTACCTACACAACACTCAATCACCAGATCTCGCGTGTCTTTCGCGCATGTAACGTCCTCGGGCAACAATTCTAAAGCATCGCGACGCGATTACAAGGAAGAGAAGGTGAGTTCAATACTATCTCGTGTAGTGTGCCACCCGCGGTAGACGGAGGAGACACATTGAAAAAACGCGGAAGGGGGGGCAAGAGGGGGGAAATGAAATATCAGATGGAGATGACCCGTACCTTGAATCATTTTGGCCACCGTCGCCCTGGGCAAAGACAACTCGTCATCGGTCGAGCCACTGCGTCCCTCTCTGTCGGACATGGCTGAAAGTAAGCAATGGGTGCAATACGTGAGTGGCTGACAGGCGTGGCTCGCAAAAGAGGGGTGGTCAATTATTATAGGAACGAAATTGATTTCCTCGTAGTCCCTTATATACCCACATCCTCTCACGTGCAAACGTGGTAGGTGAGAACAAGGCGGAGGCTCTTTCCTTCGATCTCAAACAATCATGGTCTGTTCTTTCTTTTCAACTCGAAATGCGCTCGTTTGAATCTTTTACTAGGCTACCCCAGTGAACCCCAAACCCTTCATGCAGGAGCTGACGGGAAAGGCTGTCTTTGTCAGGCTCAAGTGGGGACACGAGTACAAGGGTTTCTTGGTCTCGACCGATGGATATATGAATCTCCAGGTGCGTCTCCTTATTATCTCCTTTGACGCGTATTTCCCTCTTCCGATTATGCTAATCGGTTTTGATCAATAGCTCGCCAACACAGAAGAGTTCCAGGACGGCGTATCGAACGGTGCGCTCGGCGAAGTCTTCATCCGGTAGGCAACACACGACCGACGTTCATGAGCCTGGCGCTGACTTTCTGCTCGCAGGTGTAACAATGTCCTTTACATTATAAGTCTCTTGAAGCTTTCGCAATCCACATCGAGTCCTGACGATCTGTTTTCGTCTTCACAGGGAGGCACCTGCGGATTAACCTCATCTCAAAAGGAACGCGATGTATGTGGAGGGGCGATTCGTGCCCTCAATTGTCCATTAGTCGTTATGTTTTACTCTAAATGTACGCGCAAGCTGCACAGACTGCATATTTTCCTGTTGCGAACGATCGCGTTCTCAGTGGATGAAGGCCATAAAACAGGAAGCAGCACTGACAGTAAAACATTCTATCCCCGAACACCAGCTGAAATCTCGGACATCTTGTCTGGTGAATCCCTCAAGTAGAACAACTTGGCCCTCCTCATTCTCCTACCCTCCTTTCCACCTCCACCTCCAGCACGCTGAATGACCTTGATTTCCTTCAAGTGCGGCGAATTGACGAAAAACTGCATCTCCACGCCCGTCCGCTGAACGACGTTCCGCAACAAGAAAGACGTGTCGGGACCCCTCCGTCTGATCGAGAGCAGTACACCGGAGAACGACGTTGGGGCGTGTGCGAGCGTGACCGTCAGAACCGACCCAGGCAAAAGCCTGTCGGGGTGTCGGCGCGAGAAAAGGGTGGAGATGAGGGCCTGTTTCTCCGAGGCCGGAAGCGTTTTATGGATGTGTGCCATTATGCCCTTTCCCTTACGAAGGGATGGTGTTACGGGTATCGTTGGCTCGGATGGGAAGATTGCGACATTGGAGAACGGGTAAGGGCTTGTTGTGGTTGAGGCGGAGCGCGTCAGCGACTTTGTCACCGCCCGTAATGAGCGAAACATGGCGAGTGTGAGACACGAGTTGGACGTTGGTGGCGGAGTGAGCGTGATCGTCTCATTTCCGCCCTCGGCTCACGATCACCGAAATCCGACCAGTAGATTGGTATACAGTCAACATAAATACCTAGGGATACGATACGCAGAACTACATGGGTACGATGGGGGCACTGCCCTTTTCAACTGCTGTACGCAAACTACGTGCAGTTTCGTCAGCCAACGGGAAAAAATGCGGATTCCAAATCGCAACGCACCTGTAGTCATCACCATTTTGTGTTATATACCTCACCCAGGGTAGGGCTTGGTAACCACTTTTTTCGACAATCTTGAGGTAGCGGACCTGGATACCAGATACCGTAAAGTACGGAATCTCGAACTTGACCGTGATAGGTGCTCGCTTATCGACCTCTTGCTCTGGCTCAACTAGTTAGTACGTTTCCTCCCACAGATAAGACACTAGCAAACCCACCCCCTCGAACGCTCGGTAAACCAAAGTGAGCGCGCATCAAGAACTCCCGGCTTCCAGCCAACTGCTTTATCTTCCAAACAAACGCCGACTTATCAGGAGCGTACTGCACACTTCCCGTTGAGGCCTAGGAGACCAGTGCCATCGATGATATCGTAATAATTAGGAGTTAACTGAAGATAGCTACTTACCCTGAACTTTGGACTGTCCGCGTCGTCAGGCACAGGGACGAATATTTCCACGTTGTTCGCAGTACTCCGCCGTTTGAACTGAGCCTTGCACTTGACCATGTATTCCACACGGCTTCCTTTATGATATTCCACCGCGGCTTCTACCCATATAAGTGGCTTTACCGGTGTCGATAGCCGGTAAGACATGAGCTCGAATTCGCCATCTGGCGGGATAAAGGAGATTGTCCGGTCATTCTCGAACCGGGACAACCGAACACATTGGTGGAATTTGACGTCCTCCATTTCGATTGCCTTGCCCCTCGATGCTGTGATTGAATATTGAATCCTCATCAGCAGACAAGAAACGAATAGAGAAATCCGTGACTCACTTCGTCCCGTGCTCTCAAACATGACCTTGTCATTCAGACCGAGTCGGAGTTCGGGCATTCCGGATAGGTAGCACTTCATCTTCACTGCCCCGAGAATTTCCGACCGAACGACATTACCGTTGGCGTTTACCTGGCCATAGTCTGGGTCACACAATGAAAGATTAGGTGGCGGCGAGGGACGTACAAGGAGATTGACACTCTCGATAACATCCAGGAAGACCTCGTTCTTGCGGTACTTGATGCCCTCTGATCGCCAAGATACTGCGTTGGTAACTGCGATTGGAGGCCGAACTTGCACCTCGAGTTTGTAAGATTCCTGCGTAATGTACCTGTGCAAACGGGCGGTCAGGCGTGGGAGGAGAGCCACGGTGATATGCGCGCACTCTTGTAAGATCTTGCTCTCCGTCGTCTGAGGATATCCAAAGTCCATCATCTCGTCCATCAGCTCGTAAATGATGACAAAGTTGTCTCGTATGGACTCTTCTTCCAACTCCTTGAAATATTCAACGAGCACTTGAACGAGCCGATGGAGGAAAATGATGACCTCTGCGGCGTTAGAGTTTCGTTTCGACATGGCCAGCACTTTGAGGTCATGGTTGGTCAACGTAGAATGTGAGTCATGGGTGGGGAGAGGAATGGCTCACAATAAAGATTAGAATGGCGGATGTGCATGTAGTTTATGCCCTGGTTTGAAAAACAGGGTGCAATCTGTTGGCCTTCCTCCTCCATGTCGAGGCATAGTGGGAGGAATCTTTCGACGTACGTCGTTGGGACGTCGTCTCTGTAGGAGCGTTGGATGAGAGGCTTTCCCTTGAGATCGAGGATTGCGATTAAGCTGGCCATGAATGCGAACAATCGTGGGATGAGCTGTGAAATGAACGGCCTGCAGCCGATGTCCGGGTCCGGCTGTTCTTGTTCACCGTCTGGAACACGGCGTAGAAACAAATCTCTTCTTGGCTTGTTACCCTCTCTTACGTCTCTTGCACGCACCCAAAGACAAAGCGGATTGTCGTCGTCGCTGTTGTCTACGAGCGTGACCCGTGTATTCCACTTGTCCATATCTAGCCACTCGCAATTAGTAACCTCCTCTCCCCTTAACCACCATGACCGCTGAATCTACATCCCCCACCCCTCAGAAGAAAAAACGTGTCAGCATCAGCGAACAACCCCTCCCAGACACCAAATCCTTTCAAGTCCAACGACGCAGGGTCTGGAGGGCTTGTGAAGGCTGCAGGTCCGTTCTCTCTCCACTGTGACTCCACCGATGCATGATCCATTTTATCTCCAGGCGAAAGAAAATCAAATGCGATGGCAACGAGCCTACCTGTACACAATGTCTCACCTCCAAATCCCAATGTACTTGGCTACAGACGAAAGATAGAGCCGCGCTCAGCAGACAGTATGTCGTCACCACAGATCTTTAGGTTTATCCCCGTCGCTTATCTGCCATTTTCCAGATATGTCCAGGAGTTGGAAACTAGGCTCTTGCACATGGAAACCTTGTTTAACCAAGTTACACCTATCCTAGAGCAACTCGGCCAGCCCGAGACCAACGGCTCCTCGTCCTCCACATCTCAATCCCCCGTCCCGATCTCTCCATCCTCGGCCGCCGTCATCCAGAAGGTCCTTCCACAGATGCAGGAGATGCAGGGTATTGTACCCTCCACACCACCCGAGTCCAAACGAACTGTGAAATTCGAAGAAGAACCGACTGAATTGGTTTCGGAAGCTTTTGAACAACTGGCTCTCGACGAACATGGCCATTTCCGGTGGATTGGGAACTCTTCAACGATGTCGCTTATACAATCGTTCCGTGCGTTGACCGCCTCGCCACTAAATCGGGTGTCCCCCATGGAAGATAGTGATCCCCGCTCACCAATGCCAACCGCCAACAAACTGTATTTCCCTGCGTCAGTTTCTTTCGGTCAAGTCCAGGCTCTCCCTGGGGTTGCGGATGTCGAGTACCCAAGCCGCGACCTAGCTGATGCCTTGGTAAGTGTTCCTTTCGAAGTCCCTTTTACGTTCGATGCCTGTCTCTTATGATCTTTCAACTCTGACCGTCTCCAATCTGGAATAGGTTCAAGCTTACTTTTCTCGCTTCCACTTTCTGCTTCCCGTGGTGGACAAACCGTCTTTCTTGGCACAGTACCAACTCTTGATGGAAAACACTCCTGACCCACATGCAGTGGGAATTGAGACAGCTTTCGTTGCGCTGACTTTCTCATTGTTTGCTATTGCCTCCCGGTTCCTCGACGACCCTCGCCTTGCCACTGGAAAGGCAGATGAAGGGGGGATGGGAATGATTTATTACGAACGGTACGCATGAGGTATTTGTTTCCGGAAACCGGAAAACGAGGCTAAGCTCGTCCGATTCCAGCGCCCTCATCCTACAATACGTGTCTCACGCGTCTATCCAACCCACTCACGTCCAAGCATTCACACTGATGGCTGCATTCCTATGTTCTGTCAATTGTCTACCTCAAGCCTGGCTATTGATAGGTCAAGGCATTCGGGCTGCGCAGGACCTGGGTCTACACGTAGGAAGCCTTTTACGCTTATTCTTGGATGTGCACTGATAGAAATCCCTCACCAACCAGCGCTCTCCACGCCGCCTTCACATTCCCCCAATCGAGAAGGAAACGCATCGCAAAATCTGGTGGGGCGTTTATGCTCTCGATCGAATGTTCGCTCTCATCCTCGGTCGGCCACTGGGCGTTGAAGACTCGGATTGCGACGTAGAACTCCCCGTTGACGTTGAAGACGAGTATTTACCGCAATACTTCGGCGGTGCCCAAGTGACGGACAAACAGCCGTCGTTGATGGCAGGCTTCATTGCTTTCATCACGCTGTACAAGATTGCTGGTTCCATGCTCCGTAGAGTCTATGCGGTGGAAACTTGGAAGGGATTCATGACTCTCGAGAGAACTTCCGAGCTTCAACAAACCGTCGAGGCGCTTGACCAAGAACTCACACAATGGATCGATGATCTCCCCATGATTTTCAAGTCGGGTTCCGTTAACGAACAACAGGTCTCTCTTAGTACAGTGCTGTGCAGTAATTATTACTGCGTTCTTACCACACTGCACCGCAGCTTCCTTCCCGGAAAGCGAGACCAACCGGCTATCGCCAAATCTGTCGCCAAGGCGCTTTCCTCGGCGAGGGGATGCATAAGGCTCGCACCAGCGATGAAGAACGTCGTACCTTCATCAATGCATTCCACAATGTATCTGCAGAACCTGTTTAGTTCCGCGGTAATTATTCTCCTCTACGCGATGCACGTCCACGATCCTAAGGCCTCGGCGATCGCGATGGAGGAAGCCAAGGCTTGTCTGGAGGCGGTCGAGTCTTGGGAGGGGATTTGGCCAGGTGCGAGGAAGTGCAAAGAGCTGTTGTTGGATTTGATGAACACTGCGAGGGAGGCGATCATGAAGGCCAGCCGCAATGGTACCGCGGGTGGAAATATGATCCCACCTCCGTCTCCATTGAACCCGTCTCCCCAACCGGGACCTCCAAATCTGAGGCAGGGCCAGGCGATGCAAGTGTTGAGGCATGAGAGGGCCGCGAAGAGGCATGTCCGCCCTAGATCACAGGATGCTAGGAAGAACGCACATGAACGGGTTGTTGGTAGCGAAGGTAATTTTATGTCCCACTTGGCGCAATTTAACTCTCACATTTCCCTTTCTGCTAAGCTTTGAGGACAAGGTCAACCTCCCGTAGGCGAGTGGTGGATGATGACGAACCCGCCCACTCTCCCGTCCGCGCGCACCATAACTCACCCTACAGCCCCTACGCGCGACGCGCTGTTAGTAACCACAGTTCCCCAGGCTCTGCTGGAAGTCTTCCGTCACCACCAATGTCCCACGCGGAGACGATTTTAGAAGAACAGCAGCCCGTCTTTGCCGAACCCCAGTCTCCGACGTTGCAGGTTGGCCAGGGGATGTATAACTACAGCAGCCTCGACGGAGTCCAACAACCACAATTCTCGCCGGATTGGGGCACTAATGCGAACATTCTTAGTCAGGGTTCGTCCACGCTCCCTGCGGAGAACTCGCTTAGTGGATACAATGGTTCGACGTCGCAAATATACGACAACGGTGGTTACCATTCCTATGGAGGGCCATATGGTGGTATGATGGATATGAATCCCCAACCAGAAGCCTTCTCCACTATGGGATTGCCCTTCAGTGGGTTGGACTTCATACAAAACTATACTCCGGACGGATACTCCACTGATCCAGCTTCGAGCAGTCTATGGCAAACATTCGACGCGGGGGCGTTCATTCAGGACCCTGAGATGCCCTTCTCGTTCCAAGACTGGCAAGATCCGAACGCAGGAGAGTTTGTGCACATGGACGGGCAGCCGTCCCAGTAGACAGTTGGGAGGGTAACTGCGTTCGTCAATAGTGTGAGTGTAGTGTTTGATTTCATTCCTGCGCTTCCTTGCTTGTTTTTGCACTTGCGCTTCGTCTGCCTGCATGATTACTCTCGGACTCGTACCAATAATCTCACGTGTTTGTTCTATGACATTGTACAGACGACGTAACGCTATCCTACGAAGTGTATTTTTATTCCATGTTTTATTTCTTACGACCTGTCGCAATCTCCTATCTGCTTCAGCATATTGTGTCCTATCGTTCGTGTTCGTGATCCCCGCCAATTGTTATTGAAATAAGCATGTAATCGACATCATAGTCACCATCATCTTCTAGTGAAGTGGCCAAGTGGGCGGGTATAAACATGCGACCTGTCGAAAGCCTTACTTCTGCATCGTTCCCCTCTGACAACCCTTTGAGACATGGTTCTTGACTTGAAAAATCTCCCCGCAATCTTTCCCCTCCTCGGGCTGCTTCTCGCTCTCCACTACACCTGGGGAGTGTTCGACTTTCTCTGGTTTCACTACATTCGACCGAGGAGTTGGACAATATTCTTGCGCGGCACGAAGCCGTACGCTCTTATCACTGGTGCTACGGATGGGATTGGGAAGAGTACGGCGAAGGAGTTGTATGCGAAAGGGTTTAATTTGATCCTCCACGGGAGGAACGAGGAGAAGATGAAGCGGGCGGTCGAGGAGGTCAAGGCTGCCAGCCCCACGAACGAATTGGACATCAAATACTTCATTGCCGACGCTGGCCGACCCGACATCGATTTCCAAGGTATTGCGAGGCGGTTTGAGAGTCTCAATATCACGTTATTCGTGAATAACGCCGGCGCATCGTTCCCTACCAATAAATTGTGAGCCCCCCCCACCTCTTTCACTTTGTGTGGACTGAGGGTTGGAACAGGGTTGACCAATTAGACGAGGAGTTCATAACTAACATCTTGAACATCAATGCCCGGTTCCCATACTTCATCACGAGGGCTTTCCTCCCATCCCTCCGCAGGAATTCTCAGAACGGGCCGGTAGAAGTCGCGTTCGTCGGTTCAATATCTGGAGATGTCGCCGTTCCCTTCGTTTCGCCCTACGCCGGCTCCAAAGCGCTGACGAAACGCGTTTCCCATATCTTACATGCCGAAGAACGCATTTGGTCGAAATCCAACCTGTCGTTCGTGTATGCCAACGTTGGAGAAGTTCAGTCTGGGAGCGTGAAAGTTGTGACTTCGCTCGCTCGGCCGAGCTCAGACGATTACGCGAGGCATCTTGTCGAGAGTTTCGGGAGTGGGAGGAAGATGGTGATTCCACATCCCGTTCACCATATCCTCTATACCCTCGTGACTGGTATGCCGGAGGCGCTCTGCGATTATGTTGTACTGGCTGAGGGCAGGAGCATCTTTAAAAAGATTGAAGAGAGCAAGAAAACCCGGTGAAGACAGGGGGTCGGAGGAATTCACTTTGGTCTAACTCTCCCCATCTGGTAGCTCAGGTACCTCTTAGCCGCTAGACAGGGTACTTGGTTAAATGTTTACAACGATACGCCTGACTAGAAATCGTAGTACAGAACCCAGCTACACGCATGACGCCTGCGCTCTCTTGTAAACAGTCTACGATATATCGGGCGTCTACCACGACCGCTAAGGTCATCAGTGGACCTTTCCCCTGAAGACCCCGCCGCCCCCCGATCACCCTCCCGACGTCTCTCTCTCTCCGACCACCTGCGAACGGAATTATCTGGATTTTTGTCTTTGTCGTACGCAACGCCAACTCGGTTTGAACTAGCCGCCTACGATGGAAAAGTTTTCTACTACAGTCCCTGATGCCACGACCTCTGTAATTCCGCTTCCACCAGCGGATGTGGTGTACCACAAGGGCCCGTACAGTCCTGAAAAGGATGCTCTCAAAGACGTTCCTGGAGTTCGCTATGCCTTGGATCTTTTCCTCTCTTCTCACATGGTCGAGTCCGAGAACTTCTGTAATGACATGGATCCCACGAAGTGAGTCAACGTCCATTCTAGCCCCAACTCCCAACCCCCAAGGGCGTCCCGCTGTCGGACTCAACGAACGCTCGTGGCGCATATAGGGAACGTCTTTACTACGCCTCGGGATTCGGCTTGATTCAGTGCGTCAAGGCGCTCATGTCGTACGAAGACGAGGTAAGCCTTTCCCCGCCTTTCCTCCGAGGGCGCTGGATTCACCTATACAAAGGATCTGCTTCAAGCACTTGCACACACAAAGCAGGGAAATGCCGTTGCGAGTCTACATAGGAAGAAGAACGCATATTTGCCAACCAGATTGGTTGGTAGGGTCATTAAGAGCCTGAATACATCCGGAGTGGGGTGGTACAAGACAATGACCCCAATGGAGCGCCATGCCGAGCTGGTCTATGCCGAGAGTTTATACGAGAAGGCCCTTCTTGGCATCGTGTATTCGGGAGATTGGCTGGCATTCGTCAAGGAGGCGTAAGTCTGGTTCTATCCTCGCATGGAGGTCCAGGATTAACCCGAACGTGGCAGACTGAATCTCAAGACGATCATTGGGATTTACCGGGAACTTGGAGAATTTATTGAGGCCATGGACGCAGAAGCACGGACTCGTGGCGAACCAGAAGACAAGTCCATCGACGCTGATTTCCGTAGCGGCGTCTATCTTGGAGTTGGATGTTCCCATCTCATACTCAGCCTGATGCCTGGCAAGATTCTGACCATCGTGGAGCTCTTCGGGTACAAGGGAGACCGGATGGCTGGGCTTACGTACCTGAATAAAAGTGGTGGTTGGTCATCGGACTCACATAAACCTGCCGTTTCAAAAGGTAGCTCAGCGCCCGATTTTGCACTCGAGTTCTGACCCCAGGCTTAGAATGCGAGGGGGTTCGAAGGTCGATAAGTGACATGTGCTTGTTGCTCTTCCATCTCGTCCTTTCTGGAATCACCTTCAACGGGGTCGACATAAATATGGCTCAGAAGATCCTCGACTACAATCTCGAGAGGTACCCGAATGGCATGTTGCCCGTCTCGCGATCGTCGTCCGAATGTCCTTGACCTCCAATGATAGGTGTATTTTTCCTATTTGCACAGGGCCGGATTAGCCTCATTCGCGGTCAACCCGACAAGGCAATTGGGTTCTACAAGAAAGCCGCCGCCGCTCAACAACAGTATAGAAACTTGCACTTTGTTTCATACTGGGAGATAGCTATTGCTAACTTGTCCCTCTGGGACATTCACCAGTCACTCGAATGTTGGACGACACTGAAAGCGGAGGGCACTGTAAGTCGATCGAGATCCCGCACACGACAACAAATTCATGTCACGGTAGTGGTCGAAAGCGGTTTACGCTTTTGGTACGGCAATATGCACGTTACACCTTTACGGGGAAGAGAGAAAGGCGGATATTTCCAAGCTCTTCGCAGAGGTTCCAAAGCTCAGACAACGGATTGCAGGCAAATCTATCCCACTGGAGGTTTGTCTGTTTGGTTGGTGATGGTTCTTGTGTTGACGCGAGTTCGCCTCAGAAATTTGTCGCCAAACGAGCTGAGAAGTTCCACGAACAAGGCGGACGCTTGTCCCTAGCTGCACTGGAATTAGCCTACTTATTTGGTGGGATCGCACATGCACCGAGAGATGCGGTCGCCAACGAAATGCTCCCTCAAACCAGAGCAGAACTTAGTAAACTGGCTGCTTTACAAGACAAACCTGGAGCGTGGGGCAATGGTAAGGGCTACTGGGACGATTACTGCTTGTCTCGATTCCTAGAGGGTGTCTGTGAGCGGTACCTGGCGTATCCCGTGCGTGCTTAGCAACGTGCCCTTGCCCCGGACTTTCTTGACTTCCCACAGGACCCAGACGCTATACTAGAAGATGGTGAAGATAAATACCAGCTTGGTGCCGAAGAACGTGCGAAAGTCGCGTTCGAGGCAGTTCTGTCAAAAGGGGCGAAAATCCAATGGGACCACCATTTGGTTTTCCACACTCGTATGTCTTCCCCATATTACATAGTCACCAGAAAGGTTGACCTGGCCGTGTAGACTATGAGTATGGAAGACTACTTGCTTGTCAAGGCGACAAGGCTGGGGCTTTGAAACAATTCGAATATGTGTCTTCTGGGAAGGCTCCAGAGTCGAACCCAGCTGGATGGAGAGGAAAATACGGTATGGAGGTAAGAATCCCCGTTCATCCACCCTCGGCGTCGCTGACCCTCACCTCCCCCAGAATGCCCTATGCCTCAAGACGCACGCTGCGACCGAGGCACTGGCGCTTGGTCGGCGACTCTGATTATGCGTCAGGCCACGAACACGAGCCTGCGCTCGACACCGACACCGTATCGCACTTACGACTAATCTAATGTTTGTACGCCTCTACTGCCTTCTTTTCTTGATGACCCGTTCTGTTTCTTGTTCGACTATGTACCTGGGCCTTGGATGTAGACTTTTCTGTTCGCCCTTCGTGATGCTTTGAATTTCTCACAGGCGCTTCGGCCATTTACCCCTCATGACAATTACGAGCACATACCCACGTCGCTTACTTTGCGAGCTTTCCTACACTGTCCCGGAAGGGACCTAGAGATGAAATGATACTGTTTTGCGGTGCGCATCCTTGGAAATGGATGTCGATAGATTATCAAAGACCAAGAAAGGTGCATTACCCCGCATGGCCGGTGATCGGGACAAGAGATGCCGGCTAGAATCCATCAAGCTGGATACAAGCAGACCGTCTCTCTGCTCTCTCTCCCTTCCTGCCCGTTAGGTGGTGGTGACTAGTGAATCAAAGCGCTGAAAGTATGGCTCCCCACCCTATCGAAGCTCTTACTTCACCTTCGTCATGGGCCATGGTATGTACTTTCCTTCCCCGACCACGAAACAACACCCTGGAGGCGGATGGTTATTTATACTTTGCACCGGGATACAGGTCGAAGACAAGTTCTCGCCATACGCAAAAGAAACACTCGCGAAGCTGATTACGTTTGTCGAGGTTCGCCTCTCAGACCATAGGATGTACATACTACAAGTTCACGTACTCATGGGACCGGGATAATTACAGGAAGAAGTCATCCCCGCACAGAAAGTTGCTCACCATCAACTTCCAGAGGGCGAAGACCGATGGAAGACGGTCATTCCGATCGTTGAAGAGTTGAAGGTCAAGGCAAAGAAACTCGGGTTGTGGAATTTGTTTTTGAGCAAGACGAGCTATCCGAAACACGGAGTGCCGCTTACGAACCTTGAGGTGCGAATACCTCCCGAACGTGTCGATTTGGGTATTTAAGTGGCGATGGTTGGTTTAGTATGCTACCATGGCTGAGGTCCTTGGACGAGGAGGTCATATAGCTTCACAGGCGGTGAATTGCTCGGCGCCTGATACCGGAAACATGGGTGGGTTAAGTTTCCGCCGCTTTTTGTATCATTGCTCAGCTACACGATTTGAAACAGAGGTCCTAGCCAAGTACGGAACTCCAAAACAACAGAAGCAATGGCTAGAACCTTTACTGGACGGAAAGATTCGTTCTGCTTTTGCCATGACCGAACGGTTTGGTATGAGCATATTCGAGGTGAAGCTAAATCGCTTGCTGACACTTCTCTA
>Ga0307514_10004129_pt1 | contig 13453 bp, 5 predicted proteins | sample 16_EM_MG_FD_203088 | JGI IMG/M metagenome (GOLD analysis project Ga0307514, IMG submission 203088) | Populus trichocarpa ectomycorrhiza microbial communities from riparian zone in the Pacific Northwest, United States - 16_EM | ecosystem: Host-associated > Plants > Roots > Unclassified | place... | reverse complement strand
AGAAAGCTAAGAATAAGGCTACAACTTTTATAAAAGGTGATGAACCTGGATCTGCCATTTATATATCGAAACGTTCTCATGAATGTAACGTGGGGGACTGTCTAGTAGGTTCCATGTTAGACCTATCGTTAGTTTTTAGCCCATATTTAGAGTTTATAGCTCAAAATTACACAAAGCTAGTTTCATTCGAAAGCTAACACATATACTTACAACATTAATGAAGATAATTATTTCAAATTTTATCATTTTTCAAAGTCAAATTACAGTTGGAAGTTTGATGATAAATCTGTCTTGTTTTTAGCTTGTCACTTTAATAAGCAACTAAGTGTTTTAATGTATCTCTTCATCATTCAAGACACCAATTCCTTTTCAATATCATTTTTAATACCATTAAACATAAATCAAACTAATTAAATCCACCCTCCATTTATCAAAACTTTATCAATCAAACCATGATTCAATGACTACACATAGTAAACAACATCATTCCACCATAACAACTCACCTTTTGTATGTCCAGGATTAATGTCTTATTGCTAGCTTTTGTTTGTCCTTTGATTTATGTATAATAAAGAGTTAAATGGACTATTTTGAATGTAAATTGTTCTACACATTTCTTCATTTCCAAACCTGTAAAAGCAATACCTTAATTAATGGTAATAGGTTTTAGAAGAACGAACCTCTAAATGGTCTTTTCTTTAATAAATATAATTATCATTTCCTGAAAAATTATTTTATAATCCTTAGTTTTCACCCACTCGATGAAATAATAAGTGGCTACTAATATAAAAAAAACTTCCTTTAAAAAAAGGATAAATTTTACTAATATATATATATATTCTAGCATTTAAAGGGTTACTTTTTTACTATGGCGTGAAAATCAATTGCTTGAACATGTTCAAGTGGTTCATGTCTTTGACAAAACAAACATCCTTTGACATAAACCATATAGTCTCTTGCAATGCCTAGCTAGTGGAACTCATGATTCATAATCATTCATCTCATCTTTATTCTGAATTAGTGGGCTTAACATACTCCTTAATATACCTCATTCATGAGCAATAAATGTTTTTTTTTCTATTAAGCATCTGAGAAGAATTTTAGTCTTTTATCTTTTATATAAATTATTGGCTAGTTAATATATAATTTGATGATTTAAGTTTGAATGAGTGATATATATTGATCAAGAGATTCTTTAGCTAAGCTTTTGTCGCATCTCGTCAATTCTTTTTTAGATCCAATAAATTTGGTTTGGTGAATAGATATGATTACGAGGCTTGGCATGATCTCAAACATATAAGAAATTAGATATTGGATGAAGTATTATAAGTCTAATCTATTGAAACCTATTAATAGGGTCATTAAAACCTTGACAAGTACAATGCCTTACTTAATTACTGCTACTTTATAACTTGAACTGTTTTGAGTGAATTTGTTAAATTTAATATTATTTCATCTCATTAAAAATAACAAATTCAAATCAACAAACTTCTTAATACATGTTTGAACGTGTTTATAATATTTAAGCAATATAGGATGCTCACATTTATATTCTCAATTACCTCTTTCAAAATAAGTAACGAGTCAGTAGCAACCTTAACATGCCCTACACTAAAATTAAGGAGTAGAAGTAGGACAATAATGACCACCTCATATTCAGTTTGATTATTTTTGAACTGAAAATCAAGCCAAACAAAGAGTAAAACTTTAAACCTCGAAGGTGTATAAATTATAATACATGCTCTATCATAGTGCTTAGTCATTAAACCATCAAACTAGAATTTCCAAGAACCTAAACCCATGGTAGCCATATCAAGTTGTAGTAGAAGATCAATGTTTACCAAAGGTTGATCTAATAGAAATTCAACTATTACTTGGCCTTAACTATTTTTTTTTTTTTGTTCATGTTAGTTTTCATTCACCTATTCAACCATATAAAAATGGTCGTGAGATCATATATTTTACAAGATGTATCTTGCCAAGGACAAGAATGTCCTACGAGGAAAAAAAGAACAAACAACCGACTTAACATGAATCCTAAAGTAGAAGATCATTAACCAGGATAATTCATCATCCATCTCATACAATGAAACATATAACCTAGCACTAAAAGGATTCTAAACCATGGCAAAGACTAAATGACTAAATGTTTTGCTAGCCCATTTGATCGTAAAGCCTTCCAAGTTCATTAAGTCTTCCTTTAGGCTTTGGCCACCTTTCCTTGTTGCCCCCAGTTGCCTCCTGTCTCAATTATATTATTGGTCTTGAATTTCCTTTTAACATGCCATATGTCTATCTGTTAACGAGACAAATGTCAAAATTTTAACAAGACAACACGCGTGCTTTTTTTTATTTTGGATATCAACATATATATATATATATATATATATATATATATATATATATCAAAACATAATTTTTTTTTTTGTATCATTTCATGAGATAATGCAGAGAAACTCTTTCTAAAAGAACTAGCTAATAAAAACACGAAATGAGATTCTTCACTGCTCTAATATAACTTTTTTGAGGGTATTTTTTTAAAAAATATAATTTAAAAAAGCAGGTTGATTTTTTTTATTTTTTATTTTTTTATTAACATGGGTATCCGGGTCAGCTTGCACATACTTTGACTAATCTTACAAGCCATAAAATTAACAACCATATAAATCTTCTATATTTGCAATAATGTACCTGAACTTGCAGATAGATTTTATATGGGGTCATGGTGTTGCGGCATAGGCACTACAATTTTCAAAAAGGCACATGATATTTTTTTTTTTAGTTTAACGTGGATGTTCGAGTCAGTTTGCGTGCATCTCAACTAATCCCACGGGGTCAAAGACACATGATATTCTTGATTAAATTTCTTGTGGTGGTTGAAGCAAATCAAAATATTATAAAAGAAAAGGCACAGAAGTTATACAGCGGAGCGTGCAGCCATTTGGATCATCCTTGGATGCTGCAGTACTTGTATAATTGATGCTGTGCTGAAGTTAATTGGACACCTAATTAAAGTATAATTTCATACACGGGTTACTATATAGACATTTGTGTTTATTTTGTGAAGAATCAACTGTAAAAGGGATCATCATTCACACTCTAGTCAAATAATATTATAGCTTTTTATAATAATAATAATAATAATTACTTTTTTAATTATTATATATGAACTTAATATGCAAAAAAAATTAAAAAGATTTACTCAAACATATTCATTAAGAATAGAATATCTATTTTATATAAACTTTTCTCATATTAATTGTCTTGTCATTTTTATTATTTTTTCTAACAATCATGTTAAGATTATTAAGTTATGATGTTTTGTTTTTTAATTGAAACTTACTAAGTTTTTATTTAAGAAAAACAATGTATTTCATAAAAAACATGTTTTCATCAAAATAAAAAATAAAAAAATTAATAAAAAAATGTTGAAAAAATATTTTTCTTTTTTCTTCTCAATTCAAATCATTCAAATGTTTTATGAATATTTAATTTAATTGCCTTTAGTTTTTATTAAACAAAAATGCTACCAATAAAAAAAAAACATGTTTTTTATATAAAAAAATACATTACTTAGAAAAGGAAATTTTACTCACAAAAATACATTTTTTCTTCGGATCTTAATTTGTTATCTTTTTTATGAATATTTATTTTAATTTCTTTAAAATTAAATAAAAAAATTGGATTGGGTTTTACCCACAATTCCTCAATGTATTGTTTCAAAAAAAAAATTATATAGATCCTCTATTGGTTTTTGGTTTGATTAAGTTCTTGTACATTAAGAAATGTCTATGATGTGATCTATCCATTAAAGTTAATAGTTAGTAATAAAATTGAACAAATAGATGATTGACTCATGTTCACTTCTAATATAAAATATTTAAGACTTATTTTTTTAATTTTTATCAATGAAAAATGAAATTTATTATTCATAAAAAAAAAATCAATCTCTAATATAAATTCTCATTTATAATTAAGAGCAAAATAAGTAATAATAGTTTTTAAAATGAAAATAAAATTATAATTTCAAATCATTTTGATAAAAAAAAAAAGAATTAGTAAAGCCCTTGGATAATTTTTGTGAAAAAATTAATCTTAAAAAAATCATTGATATTTTTGTGATGAAAGGAAACTTATATTGAAAGTTAATTTAAGAATTTTTTTTCATTTAAAAAACACATAAAAAATATTTTAAAACTATTTATATTTCTTAATTAAAATTATTAGTTGAATTTCATTGATTAATAGTCAAACTCTAATATAAGGATCACATCATTGACACTGTATAATGCATAAACATAGTTATAAAACATAATACGAAATGACAAATTGATCCCCTAGGTAGATAAAATGATGGATATGTAACTTCTCGAATAATAGGGGAATGTCTAGCTTAAAAAACCTAGATCATGAAACCTAATCCTAATCTGATTACTAGTTGAACTACTGGCCAAGACTTTGAGTCGGATAACACATAAACATAGTTATAAAATATAATACGAAATGATGGATTGATCCCCAAGGTAGATAAAATGATGGATATGTAACTTCTCGAATAATAGAGGAATGTATAGCCTAAGAAACCTAGGTCATAAAACCTAATCCTCATCTGATTAATAGTTGAACTGACCAAGACTTTGAGCCGGAGAAACCTATTCGATCTAATTAAGGTTTTAATGTTTCTGGTGATTAGTTGAAACTCGATCCATGAATCTCAATATGTTTATTCAACTAAATTCTATTATCCAAAAGTAAAGGAACTTATGTGTTTTAGATTATGAATTGTAGTTGTCATTTGGATATTTGATTTAAGTTTAGTTTGTATTTTGAATATTTGAACTATGTTTGTCAATTTGAACTTTTAAATCTTTAAATTGTTATTTATTTTTGGGTTAATTTAAGAATAATATTGATATTAAGGCTAGAAGTTGTTCTGAAATTGAGACACGCTAAATTCAACATGCTAAAATATTTTTAATATAGTATATCTTTGACCTATATGATTGATCTAGTGACTTGCAAGTTGACTCATTAGCTAGATCCTTTTTCAGATTAGTCCCTAGATCAAGTAGGACAACTATACATACAGGATTCATTCTAATAAAAAAAAAATAGAGGTAATCAATCCAAGAAATTTGAATAGTGTAAGGATGAATAATGGTTAAACCTCAATTCTTATTAATAGAACCTAATTGGCCTTGAAAAATTATTGTAGCTCTAGATCCATTGACATTCTTATTAATAACCACTTTGCTCATTTACCTAAAAATTTAAATCTAGCTTTTAAAGGCATTGAAGTCTTTTTACAAGGTTCATTTTTCATTTCAAAAATTAACATGGGACAAATATGTCTTTTCTCATATTAAGTACACAATGAAATGACCGAAATATCCTTGAAAGCAAAAAAATTAAACCGACTTCAAGGGATATTTTGGTATTTTCACAATGATTGTTTGGTTATTATAATTTAATTTGAGACAATTTGGTATTTGCAAAAATATAAAAATAATAAAAAATTAAAATGCACAGTGAAATGTAAAATACCAATAAAATAAAATAAAAATTAAACCTTGAGACAGAGGGCATTTTCAACTTTTTATAATAGTTTTTTTTTTTGTAACTACAAATTCAACTTAGGGGCAATTTTGTATTTAGCTAAATTAAAAAAAAAGACATGTATATGTGGCACACATAAAACGCGTGGGAGGCACCAAAACCCTTCCTGACGATGCGTGTGACACCTCCTAGCATCCAAAAATACACTTTTTTCCATGTGGTTAGAAATGTTGTCGCGTCCTCTTCTAGTTGGTGTGACGCATGTCACTAGTGGTGGTCTAGTTTGCCGCTGGTGACCCTTTATTCTTTTTTTTTTCCTTCGCCTCTCTCTTCTTCCCTTAAAATCACATTTTGGCCCTCTTGGTTGTTGGTATTTCGACTTCAATCTCTATTCTTTTGATTTCTAGTTTTTGGTCTTGACTCTCTTGTAAAAGTTTTATTTGTTTTCAATTTTATTCTTCAATCATAATTTACCAAATATTATATTATCCAATATGATCCTCACTATTTGGATTTCTATTTTTTTACCTTGGCCCTTTGATAAAAAATTTAGTGGTTTTTAATTTTATCCTTCAATTCAAATTAATGGTATTATATTTTTCAATTTGGCCTCAACGTTTTAATTTCTAATTATATTTTTTGTCATTTTGTAAAAGTTATTATTATTTTCAGTTTCACCCTTTAATTACATCATTGTTTTTATTTTTTTATGTCAATTTTGATCCTCATTCTTTTTTATTTTTTTCCTTTTATTAAATTGATTTTGTTTTCAAATTCACCCTTCCATTAAATATAAAATCTATTTTGTATTTTAATTTTAATCCTCATTCTTTTAATTGCTATTTTTCTAAATCCTTTTGTATATTGAAATTATTTTTTTAATTTTATCCTTCAATATATGATTGATTATGAATTAAACTTCATGGTTTTTTTAAATTAGGTGCTCCGAGTCTAATGACTTGAGTCATGGGTTTGAAAAGTTAACAAGGATTTTTTTTAAAAAAAAAGACTTTATAATTCTTTATATATTTTTTATCGGGTTATTACAATCACATAATCTAGGCCGAGGGTTTGACATGATATCTTGTGTTGGCTCAGCCCTTATTAGCATGATTATAGATTTTTCATGACCAGTTTTTTATGAACCTTTTTACTTAATTTCAGCAGTTTTTTATGTCCTTTTTTACTTAATTTCAGCACCTAAACATAATTTTTTACACAAAAAAATAGTATAGCCTTGCAGTGAAGCACGGGCACCGTGGCTAGTTTGCATTTAATTGCAATGTGAAATTAGTTCTTTAACATGCCCTTTACTGAGATATGTTAGGATCCAGGTAGCATGTGATAGAACTAGTTGTTAAAACATGCCATAAAAGCAACATTTTCATATTTCATCAAGAGTTTATCATGAGAAAAATGTATGTTGTAGAAAGATCAACATAAAACATCCATAATGAGTTTGGATCTTTCCACTGTTATTTAATTGGCTTTAAATATATTTTTTAAGTTGGTCTTGAGTTGGTAATTCACTTTCTCCTGCAAAACTAGTCTCTTGTACAAGATAAGAGACCCTTTAATGTCTAAGTTAACAAAGTGTAAGAGAGAAATAATGTAATGTATGGAAAAAAAAGAAGAAAGAAAGAGGGCTTTAAAGAATGTATATTGTGGTTACTTTGTATGTGTTGATCTGTTGTTTAGTTCTCTTCCATACTTTTTGATCCTTATGTATTTATATATCTTGGACCATGTATTTTTGTGTTGTAGGTTGTACGATGCCAAACCTAAATGTAGGAGTAATCATGAAGAATATATATTTTTTCATGAGCAATCACAAAGCTAGCTTTGAAAGATTAATTGTTGGGTGTTATTAACTTACAAAACAAGATAGGCGTCATATTAATAACCTACAAAACTAGGAATTCATGTGGTGCCACATTGATAACTTATAAAATAAAGAATCTAAGTGGGCGCTATATTGATAACTTGTAAAATGGAGAATACAGATGAGCGATTAAAATGACATTAACAAGTTAAACATTGTTTGGTGTTCTGACCTTTTTTCTTTTTTGTTTTCTTTTCTCTTATCCCTCCCTTGATTTTTTCACCACTTTTCTGTTTTTTTCCTTTAAGTTTCTTGATTTTCATGCCACTTACCTTCTCCTTTTCTTTTCTTATGCTTAGTTGGGCTAGTTAGGTCCTTCTCTTCTTTTATTTAGAGCCCGGTTATGCTTGTTTCCACCTCATTGGTTCGGCTTTATACTTTTTAATTGACCTGTGCTAGAGCTATTTGATTGGGCTATGTTGGAGCGGTTTGATTGGGTCTCTCATTTTCTCTTATGCACCTTAGCTGTTTGGTTGAGCTTATTCTCTTATTTATTTGTTGTTTTATGAGCAAGTTTTACAGTCATGTTACCAGGAGATTGGAGAATATATAACAAAAAAATTCCAAGGTTATGAAACATTCAATATAACATTAGTACTTTTAAGTATTAATAGTCAAAAACCTTTTCTATTTTATTTATTTTTTACATTAAAACTTGGATTCTCATTGCACACGATTGAATTGTATTGATCAGCTAGCTTTGAGGGGGGGGAATGATTTCTTTATTTGTAGCCAAAGTTATTAAACATAGAACAGTTCATAACTCGGTTTAAAGCTCGGGTCATGAGATGAACAGATTGACCCGTGTTAGTCCAAAATGGTGTTATTTCAAGATTTTTTTAAATAAAATAAAATAAAATTGTTGTTACCCACACATATATATAATAAAAAATAAAAAAAAAAAATACAAGAGGACAAACATGAAGAAAGCCTAAATGTTTACCCAAGATTGGTGGTGGGGGACCAAGATGACAAGAAACGTTGGAGGACTAAAATGTATAAGAATGAAAAAATTAGCAACCCAATTCTGATGGACAAAAAGCTCCACTAGTGAAAATATTTTTATATGGGGTAAAGAAACACAAATTTGGATGGGTAAAGACTCGATGAGAATTTTGGAAGGCTTAATTAATTTTATTAAGGACTTAATTGCAAGGAAAATCAATTTTTTGAGTCAATTTGAGTGTTAATTGGAAGAAAATGAAGTTTGGAGATTGAAATTAGACTTTGGAAGGCTTAATTAGTTAAATCAGGGGTTTAATTGTGAAAAAATCAAAGTTTGAAGGTCATTTAAGAACTTAATTGCAAATCTCCAAAACCAAGGACCAACCTGTAAGTGGCATGCAATTTCAAGAGTAGAAATTGGTGAAATCAGGGGACAAATTGAAAGGAATTAAAATTTTAGTGGTTAATTAAGGATGAAATTGAACAAATTAAAAACCAATGACTCGCTTGTAAAAGACGCTGAACTTTGAGGCTGATATTTGAATTTAGCATGGTGCAATTGTATGTAATTAAAAGTTGGGATATAATTGCAGGTGTAATTAAAAGAAATTGGAAGAGAAAAGAACCAAATTGAAATTGATCAAATCCCAAATTAGAAAACTTTAATTTATAGGGTTTAACTTATATGACGTGTCGTTCATCCACTATTTATCTCCTTCCTTGGAAATTTTTCTGGTTGAGTAGGCATCTTCAAATGAATGAATGAGGTATTTCCAACCACCTTAGGAGCTGTGACATCACCATTCAACTGAGAAACACTCCTCTGTAACCTCATGCCCAAGAAATTGGATGTTTACACCCCAATTCTTCTATAGAAGTCTTTAACATCTTGTCCCCGATCAGCTTTCCTTGAATTTTTAAATTCTAGGCCGATTGAGTTGGCGTATTTGGACTAATGAATGCAAAGATACAGACCTCCAAACAAAAGGTGTGCACTTCCTCTACCAACTTCAGGTGGTCACAAGCAACGTTGACATCTAAGTTGCTCTAATAAGACCTCGAAAGTGATCAACCCAGTCAGCCATGACTGTGACACCCATTTGGTTAAACCACTAACTAGGGTTTGCCGCATTTCTCTCATAATCATAAGGCTAAAAAAACAGCTTATTGGTCTCCAAACTGACAAAACCACTAAAATCCCCAAAACCAAAACCAGCACTGCAAAACCAGATTAGTACAAAGCTTTTAACTATTATTTTTTTTCCAACACCCTTCCATTCCAATTAAAGGGCCAAGATTGATCAATCATTATCAATCTTTGATTGAATCCAACAAAAAACCCTAGGAAAACCCTATAAATAACCCTTGAAAATCAGAACTAAAAAGGAGGGGGAAAAGAAAGAAAAAGGATGAGAGAAATATTGAGAAAATACCCTAGTTTTTAGGGTTTACAAGCCTAACACATGGGTTTATTCATTTTTGAAAGGGCACCAAGTTTATGGAAGCAAAACCTAATAATAATAATAAAAAAAAGGCAAAGAAGGTAGTAGCTGTTATAGGGTTTCAAAGGTATATTGTCTAACCTAAAAGTGGAGTCCGTATGGACTTGAGAAAATTTTGGTTGTCATTTGATCTACATTTATGTTTTTAAATAGGGTGATGCTTAAAGTGTAAGGGTTATGTTTATTTTTTTTGTTACTATGATTTTGATTCTACGGTTTGAAGCTTGTTTTTAGGGTGTGTTTGATGTTTTTAATGTGACAAATGCTTTCTAGTTAGGCTAATTTTAATAAAACAATGTTTGTTTGTTTTATTTAGTTTGATTAATGCATTGTGAAGCAATATTGTTTATCTTGAGTTTACAAGGCTTGTTCATGATCAAAATATGTTTAGGAAACTAATTTTGAATCCAAATTGCATATATATGTAGGCTGGATAAGATTTGGTAGTTTTAGGAATTGAAACTTCATGCATGTTATTGATAATTTGATGTTATTGGTTAGTTTTTTTTATTCAACTATACTTGGTATTGATAATGTGGTTTGTGAGGACCAAAAATAGTATATTTAGAGGCCTAAAAGGCCAAATCTGGGTTTTGACAGTAGTTCTTCAATTTCTGGAAATTTTCTAGATTCTAGGTTCATGTTCTTTGCATGAACTTTGTCTTAGCCTCTTGTTTTGGAGTTGTTTTGGGTTAATTCTTGGCACAAACATGTTAACTTGTTATCTTTAACAAATAATCTAGGGTTAAAATGCATTAATAACACTTATTCATGCATTTAGATTCTAGAGTTCTTTCGATTGCCCAAACACATTTTGATCAAATCGTGGTTTTAAGTGTTAATCAAAGAAAATGGATGTTTGATTCTTGATCTATGCATGATTATGAACAAAATCTTACCCTTGATTACATGAAAACTTGTCTGGTAGGGTGATCATTTTCAGTTCGGTTCGGTTTTTATAAAAAAAAGGTAACCAAACCGATTTTTTTTCAAAAAACGAACCGAAACCGGTTCAAACCGACCGGTTTCGGTTTGGTTCGATTATTTGAGAACAAAAACTGGTTTTTTTTGTTTGGCTCGGTTTTTTCCCGGTTTGGCTCGGTTTTTTCGATTTCAGGTTTATAAAACTGAAACCAAACTGAACTGGTTGATTTTTTAAAAATTCTAATCGGTTTAATCAGTTTTTTTTCACGGTTCAGTTTTTTCCGTTATTTTTTTTTCTGGTTTTCTCTGTTTAATCGATTTTTCAATTTTTTTGCTCACCTCTATTGTCTGGTTTGTGATTTGTGTTTACTGGGTTTCGGTTTGAATGTTCATCATGTTCTTAGTGTTTGATATGTTTTTGTCAAAAAAAAAAATTATATTTTTGTGTTTTTTTAGTTTTGATATGTTTTTGGTTTAATTGTTTGTTTTGCTTTAGTTTTTCAGGTCAAACTATGTTTTGGTTCGATTCAGGGTCGAACCAATGTTTTTGAGTCAACCCGATTGGTTTTGTTTGGGGTTAGGTACTAAAGCTAATTTGGTTGATTATTTTTTTTTATTGAAGAATTTTTTGCCTAAGGGGTTGTTTGGAAAGCACACCCTTTTGACAGTTTTGTTTTGAATCAAAATGATTTTTTTGTCAAACAGGCCCCAAGTAAATTCCTAAAAATTCTGAAAAAAATTCAAGGACCAATTTAAAATTATTTGTGGATCCCTCACACATTTTTACCCTAATTATATTTAATATTGAAGTTGTAGACTTACACTGTAAAATGTTGATCTGGTATTCAAATACCCATTTTTCCACCAAATTTTCTGAAAAAAATTTCTCATTTAAAAAATATAAAAACGTATTTCATTTAGTGTGCATTCAGTCAAGTCTCTCAAAAGATAAAAATCATATTTTGCTTAAAAATTTTTAGAAACATATGGTATGATTTAGCATTTTTTATATATACACAAAAATTCAAAAAATATATTTGCATGTATTTTTTAACTTAATAACTAATTTATTGAATCCATGAGAACTTGATCAAAATTTCAATAACCCCTAAAAATTTTAATTCATGAGAATTAATGGTCAATATTCTAATATAAATATTGGACCTACAAGTAGGCTGATATTTAAATACCACAAGTTGACTTGAAATTTCCCACAATTATTTCGGGTATTCACCACTTTTAAATGAGAGTATTTCTCAGCACAACATATGAGTTGTGGAAAACTATTTTACCTTATAGGATAATTGAACCTTGTTATGGCGTCAACATGAATTCTTTCCATAAGAATTTATTTAGGCATATAAGCCCATAATAAATTTAAAATGTCAAATTTATTCATGAGAATAAATCTTTATTCCAAGTCATAAATTGACCATCAGTTAAGAACCCATCAATATATTTGAGCTGCATTTTGACCACACAATATAGCTTACCTTGCACTAAGGGTGTTAATTATTCTCTAGCCATAATCAATTTTTTACCCTAAAATTTCATATAAAACTAGTAACCTAATACCAAATAATTAGATGATGATTTCTTGATGCTGACGTCCCGTTCCATTACACACTCACTTGCGATACAAACAAAGCCAAATAAAATATTAATTGACTTAACTTGTTCTGATTAGTTAATTTTTAATTCCGATGATTAATAACACTAGTTATAGCTAGACTACAATTTATGTGTTGATTGCTTATGAGATCGAATCAAGCATGAAGGACAAGAATGCTGAATCGCCCTAGTGTTGTCACATTCCAGCTCAAATAGAATGCTGAATCTGATCTAACTCTAATGGTTGCTTCAAGAAGCAAGAAACCCTTTCGCGTGTGTACTCGTATTATATCCTCATTGGTTTCTTCTCGCGACCAAGGATGAGCTTTAGCTTTCCTCCGAGAGAGAGAGAGAGAGAGAGAGAGAGAAGATAAGTCGACTTCTACTTTCGAGGTTAAATTTTATCCCCGCGGCCAAACAATTAAATAAATAAAAGAGGCAACGTGTCTTCTAAAAACAAGAGTAAGAAAGGGAGTTGGAAATCAAGCACGTGTCAAAAGCGTGTTGGCCAAAATACAAAAAATAAATCAAAACAAAGAAAAAAAGTCCTTTGACTTTTAATAAATTTTTAAAGTACCACGACATTGACACTTCACAAGTTCTCTCTACCCCACACACCATCATGTCCAACATTCACAAAACGAACTCGAACACTTCATAAAACGACAAATCACCTGCGTGTCTGAGAACGACAAGTCTGCGGTAATTCTCCTCCTGTAATTATAAACTTGGACAATGCAGCTTCAATAGAAGCATCCTGACTAATTCTTTGATTATATTATATTATTTTATTAATGTTCCTTTTTATTTTTTATATTCATTCCTTTGAATTTATTAATTTCATTTTATTTGTATTATTTTAAAACTAGTTAAAACTAATAAATTTACCAAATGTGTGTTTTATAATGTAGCATAAATTAAAATGATATTTTTTTTTATTTTTAATATCAATATGTCAAAATCATCTAAACACACTTAAAATATATTAATTTAATATATTTTTAAGTGAAAAATATTTTAAAAAAATATATTA
>Ga0307514_10004128_pt1 | contig 13453 bp, 9 predicted proteins | sample 16_EM_MG_FD_203088 | JGI IMG/M metagenome (GOLD analysis project Ga0307514, IMG submission 203088) | Populus trichocarpa ectomycorrhiza microbial communities from riparian zone in the Pacific Northwest, United States - 16_EM | ecosystem: Host-associated > Plants > Roots > Unclassified | place... | reverse complement strand
TTCATTCATCCAGATGTTTGGAGTAAGAACAAATTTAACAGGAAGAAATACTTTTAAAAGTAGTGTATATGCTTTTATGGTCACAAGATAAAGCTAGAAGTTTAGATGCAAATGCTAGAAACTTGGATTTCTAAAACTTCAAAGCAGAGATCCATGGATCCTAAGAAAATCAGCAATATATAATCCAAGCTACTAACTATCAGATTTGATCTTACCTTTAGGGTTGGTTAACAATGTGAGACCCCAAATTGGGATAGCAAAGTAATTGGTTGATAACTCTTCCCCATGAATTGCTTCACTTTACAACTTGTAGGAAATGAGTGGAGTTAAGAAGTCCTTTCAGAAAGGCTGTAATAAATATGTTAAATATGCAAACCTCCTCCATAATTTTCTCCAACAGATGCCTAGAAGATTGAGGTCACAAGAACAGGAAGTCAGAATTCCAATTGTGGATTAAAAGAAAATAAAAGAAAAGAGGCTCATAAGTCATAAAGGCGTAAAAAAAAGTGGAAGAAGGGAAGAACAAATGAAGACCTCAAAGTAAAATTAAAGCTACACCAAGTTCAACTTCCTAAAGTGCAAAATCTTCAGCAAGAAATACTATCCAATGGAACAAATGATGAGATGCTAGGACACAATATAAGCACAAAAGGATTAAATTCTTATTGTGCATGAAAAAAGTAAAAAAACACTTGAAATAAATGACAATCAGCACAAGAACATGCAATAATTACTTTCAATGGGGCAACAGGTCCTGATAGGGTATTATAAAATCAAATATACAACTTGGTGGAACCACAAAGCATTGTTAAATCATAACAAATCTTCTAACCAACTGTCATATAAATTATTCATACACATCTCAAATAAGAATTTTATAGAGAAACTGTATGCATCATTATATAACCACAATAAAATTGCATCCACGATAAATGCAAAACATCTACAACAGAATCAATAAAAAAGTGGGTGTGCTAACCTGAAGGTAAGGAAAGACGATATTGTATACTTGTAGGAGGAATTTTGACTTGGTCGACAACCTGAGGCAAGATTGAAGTTTCATTTGCGATAAATATCAAAGATTTGAAGAAGAATTTGCCATATAAATAAAGAGAACAAATCCAGCAGTAGTATAGCTTATTAAGACCAGAAATAAAATGGCATCATCATTCATGAAGCCCAATATTGCCAACATAATTATCCAAGCCACACTTAACATCAGCACTAAAATCAAAATTAAACACGAGAAACAGAGAAATTTACATACAAGACTATGTCAACATGATAGACCAACTACAAAAGGCGGTAACAAAATGCAATGCTTAATTGTGCATTACCAATACCTTTTTCTTTATAATCAATCTTACCAAACCCAACTTGCAAAGGAAAGAACTAGTTGCACCTACTCTAGCAACAATAACTTGCAAACGAAGGGAACTGGAGAGAAGCAAGAACTACAGGTGCATATGTGCACACGCACACGAGACAGAGACACACAGAAAGAGACCAATCAGATACATGCACATACCTTCTAAGAAGACAGAAACAAACATAAATTTCTTCGAGGTCTAGCTCCGTCTTTAGTTTAACATATTGCTTGAAAAGCTCACACAAATCATATGTAGCTTCCTCACCACAAGCATCACCATTTTCATCCAAAGGATATAGACATTCAGAAATTATGCGTTGCAGTATAGGAGATAGACTTCCAGTTGATCCCAATTTGTAATACAACTCTGCCAAAGTCTTTAATATCAAGCAGCTGCTGACTGTGAACTTATCAACCCACTGTGGGGGGCTCCCAATCCAAAGATTAGTATTCAAAACAGAGGCAATGGAATTTGATTGATTCTCAGTGATATTAATAATCAAAGTTCCCTCAGGATTTTCTGAAAGAGGGTGTGATCCAGCATTTGAAGTCAACTCTTGTTTTCTGTGCGCGGGAAGCTGTCCAAGTATGTCACCTCTCAATTCTTCTGGCAATTGTTGTAACACTGATACATCCACTTGACTTAGAGATAAAGGCATTAAATCAGTGTTGTTAGGGCTTACAGAGGAAATGGCCTCATTCTGCAATCCAGCCCCAGAAGGTGCTGCTTGTGCTTCCTCAATCATATGCTGTTTTGCCCTATTTTCCACCATTACAAAGTCAAGGGGAATCATATTAGATGCAAGAGGTCCCTCACCACCGTCAACTGCAAGCTCTTGCCCTTCAGCTGAAGGGGTGCTAGGATAACTGTTGATGTTTTCACTTGCAACACTGCTTTTAGCAATGAAATCTGTTAACTTCCCTCCATAAATTTCATTTAACTCAGAAAAAAGTTCTGCTGGAAGACTCTTGACAACTCCCATATCAAGATGAGATAAAGGTGGTGGTGCTGAAATACCACTTGATGAATTGGTGTCCACTTGAGCAGAAAACCCAGTCTGGTCAGGAAATAATTGACCTGAAGTTCCAATCATGTTCTTCACCTCAGAATCTATCCTAGCCCTCTCTTTGTCCATACTGTTGATGCTACACCCTTTTTCAGTAGTTGCTGAGGAAGAGGTGAGCCATGACCTCAAAGAGTTTCTTTCAAGCACTTGTTTAGAAGGGTCTGCATTTTCAAGCTTGGAAACTTGCAAGCCAACACCCCGAATGTCCTTGACATCCAAGCAGAAAGACCCAAAGAGCTGCTTTGTTATCCTTTGAAGAGCTTCAACATCATCAATAGCAATAGGAACTGTCATGGAGTGGCTCAGATTCTCACAGTCCCCGCAGCCCATATATTTAGCAGGTTCACCGGCATCTTTTCTTCTCTTCTTTATCTTAAGGGTAAATGTGCGCCCTTGCACTCTACATCCTTGCAAACGGAAAGAAACCTCCTTGCAAAGATTTAATAGGAAACATTGACTATCTTGCAGATCCTTGAACCTGACACCCCAGTTGACTTCAGCACCTATAGTCTTGCTTTCCTGAATGTTACCAACCAGTCTATTATCAACTCCTCTACTATAGTTCCACAACATTTCTCCAGTTTTCAGTCCAAAATCCTTTTGAAGAGATTCCTTGGAAATCAGGCGTAACTGTCCACAAGTCCAAACATTTTGCTTCTTCAACTTCTCCTCCAAAACGTGCCCTATTCCTGGAAGTGCCTTAATTGGAAGTTTGTGTAGATACTCATCCACACTTACTGAAGGGATATAGCATTGACCATTGGGTTTAGCACTTCTAGTGGCAAGTCGAGCCATGAGCATATTCCCAGCTATCCCAGCACTTGCAGTGCATCCTGTTGTGTCAAAAATCTCTTTCCTTATTGTTGAAGCTAAAAGCTCAGGATCTCCCATATCTTTTTCCGTGATGTCTAAAAATGCTTCATCACAGCTTATGGCCTGCACTTTGTGGCAGTGCTTATGCAAGATGTTGTAAAGCTGATCAGCTACTTCTTCATAAGCTTTGAAATTGTAAGGGAAAATGACTAGTTGCGGACAAAGGGCTTTGGCATCTCTAACGAAAATCCCAGCCTTAACTCCATAGTTTCGGGCAGGGTAGTTTGCCGATGAAATTTCAGCTGTTCCTTTTGGGTTGTCAGAATGGCATACTGCTACAGGCTTATCATGTAACTCTGGATGATTCCGGATGACTACAGAAACAAAAAAGCAGTCCTGTGCAGCATATAAAGTCAATGACCATCATGAAAACAAATGGGAAGACAAAAAAAATATCTAAAAGACATCCAAGTCCAACTATTTTTACAGTTCTGAATCTCATACTACTACTAAATCAACAGTGCTTATATGCTAAAATTGAAAATGGTGATAGGGTGGAACTATTGGACAATTCATGCCAGCCTTAAGAGATAACATATTCTCAATGCAATTATCAGGTCTTGTGTTCCAAATATACCCTAGCCCTTAAACAATTAGGAGAACTTATTTTTACTAGCATACTGAACTGTTTAGAACAAGGAAGATAGGCATTTAACTGTCAGTTTCCCGTTTCCCGTTTCCCGTTTCCAATTTCCACAAGCCTGGCACATGAGAACCTTAACTAATTCACAAGGAAAGAAGACACAAGCAGGAGAAAGTTCAAAAACAATACCATGTCAACATGGATAATAGTAGACTTGTTAGAATTATCAGAGGTGTTGAGATCTGAGCTTCTGCACTTAAATTCACTTGATGAGCTAGGAAAACGCTTTCGGTACCGACTTCTCCAGGTTCCTATGAAGTGCAGCCTTGAACTCTGCAAGAACCAAAGCTCGGTCAGCATATCACCAAAGAAGGCACCGTGGGAGTACCCAAAACTATCAACAAATTGAGGAATGGAAAATTCACAAGATGTCAAGAGAGTGATCACATGACAAAAATGACTCGTCAAGAAAATTATGCATTCAGTGTCCTTAGGTAGAAGCATTTGTGGATTCTACATGCATATGAATCTACAATAATAAATTTACTTTCCTAATAAACAGAATTAAATGCGCAAGGCCATAAACACATAGGATGGATACTGTGGAGAGGAACAGACTAAGAATAATAAAGTTATACAGTGATGGATGCCATGTCAGTACTCATTAGTAACAAAAATCTAAAAGGCAGACTTATAACAAAAATTCTGATACAGCAGGCTTGTGAGAACTGAGAAAACGATTGCATCATTGGTCAGTAACACCCAAATAGCTACTAGTCATTTTCAGTTTGGTGGCTGAAAATTTTTAGTATTTTAACTCTGATCTTTCAGGGAAAGGCTCAAGTACTGAGAAAGTTAAAGAAAGTATCAACCAAATGCCTCAACAATAAATATTTCTGCTCAGCATACACATAGGCCTGTATTACCATGACCTTTTGGCATAGCCAGACAAAACAAACCTTTTCGTTAGAAGAAAGAAAATCATATTAAGCTTAATGAGAGAAACATATAGATCTGCAATTACCAAACATTCAAACATCGATAAGGCATCAAGATAATAAACACAAAGATATACCAGAATAGTATTTACAATTTTAAGAGGACCAGCTCAGGTTCTAGGTAATCATTCATGCACGTGGTTTAAAAGAATAGAAATTAAAGGAGATAAAAACAGTAGAGAGGAAGCGCAGGGTGCAGCAATCTTCTTATTCAATAGTGCACAGTCAGTATTCTAATCGAGTACCTTAAAGTAATTCTCCACAAAATTGGGATCCCCAAGAGTTGAATGACGTCGATTTGAAGGCCCACTAGGTTCTGAACTCAGTGATCCATCCGAACGTTGATTGTGTAAGCAATAGCCACTAACTGAAGCAGAAAATAGATCTGGACCAGATTGATGCTTGCTGTTTACACTGTTTCCATATTCTGCATCACTACTACCAAATTCTGCCATCTTTACTTCTGCAGATTTTCCACTACTACCATTTAGCTCCTCGAGTTGATGATTAGGATCATCAAGTAGTTCGCCGGCTTGCTCGGCAAATCTCACGGGTTCATCCACTTCGGAAATATACACATCCTTTGTGGTGCCACCCTTCAAAATTGGATCCAGGTTCACTTGACAAACTTCATCGGTCAAAACATTCTCCGGGACTGGGTTACTTTTCAGGGTAAAGAAGGCTGATAATTTTGGTTGGTTATTAGCAAGCTGGTTGAGCTGGTAAGGAAACCCTAGCAACAGCACAATAAATTCCATAGAGTCAAGATGTATGAATTTAACATACTTTAACTCCTCAAACATCAGAGAAAGTGAGAGGGCAGAATCCGTTCAAGCCCACTCAGGGCAATGGCTGGCTCATCAAATTTGAAACTTTATTAGTTATACCATTTTGCCAAAAGAAATTTACATTTCAATCATTATCAAGGCCTCTCACGGATTATTCATTAGATTTTGATCAAGATATGTCTGTTATTGACATGCTGAGTATTAACAAGTTAATGTCAATACAAGTAGGTGGACAATATTTCTGCAAAAAAAAAAAAAAAAGGCACCCCATTGCCAAGTAACAGTCAAACTCTTCTTTCGAAAGAAGGACAACACATTCACCTATTTCAATTCTTTTAATAAATTTTTTAAAAAAACACTTCCCTGACTGCCCCCGCCCCTGCAATTTTTTCTAACAAAAGCAACGCTGCTTTTTTAAGCATTGATAGAGAAAACTAGGAGAATGCAACCTCAACATGGTTACCACTTACACTTAAAAATCCTCTAATCCTTTATCTGATACATTTCTCTTTAGAAAATTAGATTTGGTACGTTCTCTTATTGCTTATTTCTACTCTCCATCGAAGAACTATGCCATCTATAATAATAAGTCAAGATCAACAAAACAGGCAACTTACAATTCAAAAGTTTGTTAGCAACAATGGAATCCAAAATCCATTCAGGTTTGACCACTGGGAGCCCACCACTAAATGACCTGCATTGGATTACCAGCAATGAAAAGAAAAATTAATTCCAATTCCATGTTTATTAGTTTTAGAAAATAAAACCAATAACAGTGTGAACCTCAGGTTCTTGATTTTACTATCGGGAAGACTGCTACAGATTATATGCGTAACTTGATGCCTAGAAAAGTAATTCGCAAATCGCCCACCATACTTCAACATGTAAGCTCGCAGTTCCTGAAGCAGATGTAAATATCAAACACAAATTCAAACAGTAAGGAATCGCAGATTAAAACGAAATGTATGAAAAATTAACCTGGTTCGAAGGAATTGTGAAACCATCAATAAAAATAGAGACTCCTTGAAAAATCAGCTTCCCGGAACTCGAACCAGGATGGGAAGAAGTGGAAGCCTCTGCTTCAAATTGGTGTTGAAGCTTCCTATTCTTCTCTACCATATAACTGCACCCGATTTTATTTTATTTTATTGTCAAACATTACAATTATAACACAAATACACGATCAACAAAACATTATTCACAAATTAAGTTCCATTAAATCTGAATTATGTTTTTAAGAAATTATTAAGCAGCACATTAAAAAGAACGTAAGGCAACATGTTCATTTATGGTGAAATTCCAAGTTCTACAGAAAAATTAAATTATCAGAGAAAACTTGAAAATTATTATAAAAAAAAATGATATATATATATAGAGAGAGAGAGAGGGGACCTGCCGAAATTGGAGAAAGGAGAGTTGCGAAAGGATGGGCGAGAGGAGGAGAGAGAGTTGGCACCCCGACCCATGCCGAGGGTTTTTTGCTTGCTATTTTTATTATTTGAAGAATTCGAATTATTCAAGCCTCTCTTTGATTTTCGACTTGAATTGGCAGAGGAGGATCGCGAAGAATCAAAACTCATTTTCTTTCCGTTTTTACTTTTTTTCTTTAGGTGTGATAGATATACAGAGAGAATCCGAATGGAGTGCGGAAGAAGCTTTTTGACTCCCTGTTGTTCGTGTGTTCTAAATTTTAAACGAAACGGCAAAAGTGAAGTCCTGATTTTATATGCAGGAGATACGGGCCGTTTGGCCCATGGGCTAGTGGTTTTTTTAATAATCTGGGTGCTGAAATCGGGCCAGGCCAGGGCTGTGTGAGGGGATCGGTGTTTTTCCCTCTTTTTATTTTTTATCAATTGGGATTGATTTTTTAAAACCACTATATTTGCACTCGTATTATATGATTTTATTCTTAAGAAATCACCGCTATCAGAGTTTTGAAAAGTATAATGTTGATCTGTGTAGGCTCCGGACGTTGAGAACTTAAAACACCACCATCAGTCTACAAATTGATACTTAATCTTTAATTTTAATCATTTGATATTTTTTATTCTAATGTGATGTTAATGACCGGTGAATTCTGAAAATCAAACGGTTCGAAAATATGAATCCGGGCTGGTAAAGGAAAGAGTGTGTATTCAGTATTTCACCTGATTAAGAAACTGTTGAGAAGTGCAGTGACTTTAGTTTTTTTTTTATGTTTTGTAAAAGTATATTTATCTATATTAAATTAATGTTTTTGTGTATTTTATTATTATTTTGATGTATTAATATTAAAAAATTAAAAAAATATTTTAATATATTTTTAAATAAAAATACTTTAAAAAATATTTTGAACCACAACTAAATTGGCTTCAATTCTATTTGTTTGAAATATAATCTCGTTTTTTTTTATCGCGGTCTTTTTGTGACGAACAATGAAAAAGTGACATGTCATGTTTTTTTAATAAAAAAATCGAGACTAAAAATTTGTTTTTACGTTTCAAAAGCATTTTTAGAAAGAAATATTTTTTCTTTATTTCAAATTATTTTTTTGTATTTTCAAGTCGTTTTAATGTATTGATATCAAAAATAAATTTTATAAAATAAAAAAAAAATAATGTATTTTTAAACGAAAAATATTTTAAAAAGTAATTGATAACACGGCATCAAACAAACTCTAAAAAATATGTGAAAAGGAATTAAATAAATGAGATAAATTAATATTGTAAAAAAAACTGAAAGTAGAATAATATGTTGGTCACATCAAAGAGACAAGGCACCATTTCAAAACCTATTCCCTTCATGAAAATCCAAATCAACACTAACCAGAAAAAAAAAAAAAAAAAACAATGGAGTTTCATTTATATTGGTGATGTCCTTGCTCCTGGTGCTTATTTTATTGCGTTTGAAACCATTTATGAACACTTGCCATCTCAGGCTGTGTTGACTTCTTATATGGCCGCCCTGCAATGGCATTCGAAAGGATTTATTTGCAGAGAGGGTGTCAATATAATCTCATGTACAAGATAACCTGGCCATGCTTCCTCGTCACAAATGTCTAGCTAGAATTTTTCGAGGGATTTCCTTTCTCATAATATTTCCCATTTGGTTAGATCAATTGCTTGCCAGTTGCCAATAATCATATCATTTCATGCACATTAAGTTAAGAAGAAAAATTATTTTAAAAAAATTATTTTAATATATTTTCAAATTAAATATACATTAAAAATTATTTTAGGAATTGCTTTGTTTCGAACGCACAATCTTATTATGGCATAATGTAGGTTGCACTAATAGAAACAATCGTAAACACTTAAAAAAAAAAATAGATTACACTGTTGAAAATATAAAAAAAAAAATTCCCTCAAAAATAAAAAATAATGTTCGGATATTCAATTGCATTATTAATAACAACACGGTCTTTGCATGGTTCCCAGCTGTACAGACAAGAATTATTTTATTTTCTCTCCAGATATTTTTAAACTACGCAAGTTTGTCAAATATTCTTTTTAACACGTATTAGTTTCAAAAAAACTTCGACCTGAGGGTTAAAAAGTAAATACTCCAGGTAAAAGAAACAATTAGACTAGCAACCAACCCTTCTTACCAAAAATGGCATTGATATCAGTAATGCCGGGAACATTTACAGGTGTGATCCATGTTAGAAAGCTAACTATGCCAAAGAGGCTGCCACCCCAAAACAAAGAGAGCCCTTCTCCACCTTCCAGTACCTTCCCAAAAGTCTCGCCTAGTTTACATCAAAAATAGGCAGAGAACCCCTTTGCACCCGACGCTTGGTTCTTCTCCACCATGCACGAGTCCTTTGGTATTTTTACTACCATGTCCGTTTACCCTTTTCCACCCTTTTCCACCTTGAGCTACCTGGCTCTCAAAAATATAGGCAGAGAATTAACTATTAGAATAGATTCACTGTTTACTTGATGAGAATGATGGGTGGTTTTTTTCAGTAGTAGCAGGTGACCAGAAATCAGCACCATTGCTGCTTGCCAGGTGAACGGTGCAGTCCACTGGGACAAGACACAGCCCCCTGCTGCTCAGATTCTTTATTGGCTCCTTTACTCCAATCCCTCCGCCTTCCTAGCATGGTTTTACCATAGTAAAAAAAAATAACAGAAGGCCATGTCAATATCAATACTAATAGCAGTCTGACTCTTTACCACAAAGGCAAATTTGTTTCACCATGGTCAAAATTTTCACTTGATCCGTGTGATCTAGTCAAAGAGTAAGTGGGACCTACTTAAGGTGGATCCAGATGCTAAGATGTGGATTCATATAGTCGTTTTTAAGATAGGTAAAAAAGGACAAAAAATGATTGTACTTTGGTACTTACAGGTAGATTTTGCAGGTAAGGAGAGCACAGGACCTTAACCTGATCTTGCAGAAACCTGATATATCCCATCGCTTCATGGAGCACTGAAGCTGTGTCTGTCTGCTAAATTTCAATTCCCAATGACATCTTTACTTAGCATGAAGCCAAAGCCAATTTTCATCATAAAAAAATTCTTTGAACTATACAGAAAACAATCCTGACCAAATTAAATATAGAAAAATAACTTAATTGTGCAGTTCGGACCTTGCCAAAGGGGGATACAAGCTGTTGCAATGAAGTGATTCTGTCTCCCACCTTCTCTCTCTTCACCTGTCAGTAGAAGGAAATTAAGCTGATCAGTGCACTTTCGTCAAAATTAAAGAATTATATGCAGCGTGCATGCAGGTATATCCTAGAAATTAAGAAAAAACTATAAACCGTAACCTTAGCATTTCCGGTTGACCTGGGATTCTCAGTTTTGGTCTTTTTGCTGGTTCTCTGGCTAGGCAAATTAGTTTTGGCTATGGTGTTAGTACTCTTCGCTGTTACTTCTTGGCTTGACCCATTTCTTTTTCTCTGCAAAACTAGCAAGTATAAAGAGAAGACCAGAAAAATCCAAAAGCAAAATAAACAAATTTCAACCAGATACTAACATTTGATTTGGAGACGGTACTGATTACATTAACAGTACCGTTGCAGTTGTTACCAGAAGAAGCTGAAGATGAGTCACTGCATGTGACTCCAGAGATTTGAGGGGTAGTCTTTGTTGCTTCACTAAACATCACAGTTTCACTTTCATTCTGATGGGTATACCCCCCGAAACAAAGCATTCTGGGAGACTTTCCAGTGGAAGAGAAACGTGAGGCATGGGCCATATCAACACCAGCACCCAGTTCATCATCATCATTGGAGAAGAGCAGCTCAGACAAACTAGGAGGATTGCCCTCTGCTACAAGATGGCTCCCCTCAAGAAAACTCTCACTCCCAGACATCTAAAACAAAGCCTAGAATCACGAAGAATACAGTGTGTAACAAATGGCGTTCTTTGTTTGTGTGAGCGTGGTGGTGTGGTCAGGACAGGGGCAGCAGCCGTTACCTTAGAGAGAGTGAAGTGACCTCTGTGTTGTGTAGTATGTGAGTGAAGTTTGTGGGGGCCTGGGATATTTCCAATACTGGCTTTGGGTTTCGGAGTGTTTCAGTCAACCACGCCTAGCCCGAGAAAACCGTGGTTTAGTCCTTCAAAGCATCCGGTTTGGTTAAAACCCTGTTAGCTTTCCTTCTTTCTTTCATTGCTTGGCTCAGACACCAGACTAGTCACGACCATGCACCGACTGGTGCTGGTTAATACGAAACTGACTAGACTCGACGTGTTTTCACAAACTATTAAAATAAAGAATTTCTAATTTTTAAAGAATTTTTAAATAGTTTTTTATTTAAAAAATTTAAATTTGATAATTTAAATTTTTTTTATGATTTTAATATGATAATATTGAAAATAAAAATAAATCTAAAAAAATATTACGCTACCACCCCACGCCCCTGTCAAGGGTAATTAGATGCCTTTTAGTATGCAGTGGTATTAATTAATTAATGAATTTTGCACAAGTTAAAGAGCATTAAAATTATAGATTGAGTAGCAATCCTTAAAAACTTGTGAATTATCTCGCTCTTATAATCATGGCATCCTTGAACATTGCCAGCTGGACATGATTTTTTTTAAATCTGAGGGACCAGCATTACGTGTTCCACTCGATTGATATGAGACTAAACACCTATCCTTTATCCGAGCATTCGTCTTGTAAATAGTTATTTGCTACTTTATTGTTCTGTGTTACACCTTGGATTAAAATTTTATTGTGCATGACAAAAAAAAAAATTTACTCAACATTATAAAAAAAAATTCAGTTTGTAAATAATTATTTGATATTATTATTAAATATAACAATAAATCTTGAAATTTTTCAATTTAACTTCTTGCCTGGTATGAATTTAAAATTAAATCTTGTAAGGATTAACATGACCAGAAAAATAAATATTGAAATCTTTCGATTTAACTTCTTGTAGGATATAAGTTTAAAATCAAACCATGTAAAGGTTACATCGACATAACCATTCAACTTAATTAGTTCAGAGACAACTCATCCGACCACTAAAAAGAATCTAACAAATAAACCAAGAAAAAAAATGATAGAATTAACAAGAAAAAAAATCTTGAATCAACTTATTGTCTAGCTTTAGTTTAAAAATAAACTGTGTGAAAATTGTCCTAAATGACTCAATCTTCTTGTTGCTTCAAAGACAACCCGGCTCGTAAATAAAAAAATCTGAAGATGAAATTTAAAAAAATTAAAGAAAAAAACTCCATCTAAATTTCTTAACTGACTTGAATTTAAAATTAAATTATACGAGAGTCATTTTAATATAAGTTAATTAATTTGATAAATTTAAAGATAATCTATATAATTATTAAAAAAAAATAAGGAAGAGATTAAAAAAAATAATAAAACTGAAAAAAAAGGTTGAAAAAAAAAAAAGGAGTTCGGGTTAAAAACAAAAATGAGCCTTGTTGCTGTAGACATGAAGTGTTGAACTCCGTAAAGTATACAAAAAGTTTCGGATTTGACTCGACTGTTAAATAACTTTGTTACTGACATTATCGCTGCAAATTATAATTCAAGATAAGTACGAGAAAAATAGTATTCATCAGTGAATAGTCTATTTTAAGTTAAAATGGAATGTAGCTGGTATTTTTATCCAGCAGTTTTTTAAAGAAATTTTTTATTTTTATTTAAAAATATACATCTCAAATTAAAGCTCCATTTCCTTATCTATTTTTTTTCCTAGAAAAATATATATTTTATTCTCAAATAATACCCATGAGCATATTTTATAGATTATGCATTTTAGATCATTCTAGATGTCATACCAGCGCGATGCCGCAGACTTGTGGCATGTTTGTGCGTTGTTGTGGATTTGTAGAAAAAAAAATTGTATGGAGAAAAACTATTGCAATTCACAATGTTTTCAATGAAAAAACTACAAAGTTAAATTCTTAACCAGATTAATATTTAAAAAATAAAATGAACAAAAAAAACTTTGGGGAAAATCATAAAAAAAAGAAAAAGAAAAAAAAAACATGTAGAGAAACACTGTAACAATCTACAATGTTTCATGAGTAAATCTACCGTTGTAATTCTCAACCAACTCAATATTAAAAATAATAAAATCGATAAAGACAATTTAAAAAAAAATCATAACAAAAAAAAATCATGTGGAAGAACACTGTAGCAATCCACAGTGTTTTAAAGAAAAAAACTACAAAGCTACTCACCCAGCTCAATATGAAAAAAATAAAATCGACAAAGACAATTCTGGAAAAACAAATCATAAAAAAATAAAAAAAAACCATGTGGGGAACACTATAGCAATCTACAGTGTTTTAAAGAAAAAAAACTACAAAGCTAAA
>Ga0307514_10004126_pt1 | contig 13455 bp, 9 predicted proteins | sample 16_EM_MG_FD_203088 | JGI IMG/M metagenome (GOLD analysis project Ga0307514, IMG submission 203088) | Populus trichocarpa ectomycorrhiza microbial communities from riparian zone in the Pacific Northwest, United States - 16_EM | ecosystem: Host-associated > Plants > Roots > Unclassified | place... | reverse complement strand
TATCTGAGATGTCAATGTATTTCGCAGTGCCCCGAATGGATCAGCAGGCATGGGATTTCGAATTCTAAATCATTGACAATTTTCCACTGGATAAAAAAATTTCCGAACGACTAAGAGTGAATTGTTTGTCCTGTAAACGACATCTCTGCGTGTCTAAACGCGGCTCGTCCAATGGGTTTCTCCCGCCATAGGCGGATCAAATGTTTAATGCAAGAGTGGCGATAAGAGTTGGATAAGAGTTTGAATTCATCTTTCAATAACTTTCCGTGTCCATTTGTGGGATGTGTACATTTTTAACGCCGAGTCAGAAGGTTGTTATACAATGTAGAAACTAGGTGCCTGTGGACTAATAGGGACTTATCTCGTCGCCACCGAGTATAGCATCAACTCTTGATCATTTGATCATTGAAGGGTAGACGACAAACCACAACAAGTGATGGGGCAAGACTCAGGTTCTTTGGTGAGCTTTACATACCCGTTCCTATAATGAAACTATCATACTTACGTTCAGGTTCATTGCAAAACGAACCTGCGAAACGTCGCCAAAGGTCTTCAAAATGGTATCTTTCCCAAACCAAAATCAAAATGTTTGCCTTGTCAAGCTAAATCAGCGGTCAACTGCCCTTCAACCAATCGGACTTCTAGAAATGCCATCGTTCATGATAAGTGGTCAGCGGAGGGCGCGCCATTTACATGTCAGCATCAGAATGGATTGCGGTAATGACAGCACTTGCGGGCGTTTGAACTTTGCAAGCTATACAACAAATGTGCGCCAAGTAATCTTAAGCTAGGTTCATTCTGGTGCCACGGATTGTCAATGTTCCGTGGTTCTCGAATTCATAACTATCAACAAGGCACGATCTGTTTGCTGAATTAGTCGTTGTATGAACTTGGATAAAAGGCCACCAAGATTAACGAATGAAATACAAGAATCCATTCTCCTCATTCGATTTTGAGAACATCATCAAGAAATTTGAAGATGTCGATTGTGCAAACGCATGTTTCTGTGTTACTCCGTGTTTTCGTCATACTTATATATATTTCTTCTAGACCATCTTCCGACTCAACTCTCTTCGGCGAGGGCATTGAAGCGTATGTTGCTTGTCTTATAGTTGGTGTATGCTTGGAAATCTAATCGTTAACCTCAACAGTGCACACGTCCACCACAAGCCTGAGCCGGGATACAAGAAGGGGACTGATTACAAGTCTGAAACTGGTTATAAGAACGGAACTGATTACAAGCCCGAGACTCCTTACAAGCCCGAGATTCCTTACAAGCCCGAGCCTCCTTACAAGCCCGAGACTCCTTACAAGCCCGAGACTCCTTACAAGCCCGAGACTCCTTACAAGCCCGAGATTCCTTACAATCCTCCTTACAAGCCCGAGACTCCTTACAAGCCTGAAAATCCTTACAATGGTCACAGGACTGGATATGGGGAGACGCACCACGATGATTATGAGTATGTTTTTTAAAGCCTTGTAATGACACAGACGCTAACTTACGACGTTGATCAAGGTTTGATAGGCAGGTTGAATTACCAGACTCAGAAACCCCAATGCTGAAATTGAATCCTCTCTAGCAAGCATATCTCCGTCTATTTCAGCGAGGAGCACAAGCACGTACTCAAAGAGTACGTATCCTTTTGTTTTACATGAACTTGAACTCAAGAACGAATAAGGTGTACTTCTTCTTTGGGGCATGTTTTGAGCAAAGTCCCCTGGATGAAGTTCCGGGTTTTGGCCGAACCCGACATGGGCTGCTTTGCGAGCGACGAGCGCCTCAAGATCTTCATTCAGAAGATCACAGAGATCACAGTTTCCATCGTGACAAAGCAGATTCATGAAGAAGTCAGCATACTGATCAGCAGACTCGTAACGTCCATACTCAGGACGATGACCACCCGTATTTCGATCGTACAGAAGATCGTTATCGACCACATTACCGAAATTTGCTCATTGGAGGATACCGTCACCGGATGCGAGACACTCTGCGACGTTGATGGTGAAATCTGCATTGGTGGCACCAAATATCCTACCAAATACCCCGGCGGTTATGATTATGGTTTTCCAGATGATCATGGATACAAGCCCGCAGTCCCATCGTACGGCGATCACGAACACCCTCATGGATACAAACCCGAGGTTCCTACGTATGGTGAACCCAAACGTCCTGACGGGTACAAACCCGAGGTCCCTACGTATGGTGAACCCAAGCACCCAGACGGATATAAACCCGAGGTCCCTACGTATGGTGAACCCAAACGTCCTGACGGATACAAACCCGAGGTTCCTACGTATGGTGAACCCAAGCACCCAGACGGATACAAACCCGAGGGTCCGAAGTATAGTGACCACAAGCACCCTGACGGTTACAAACCCGAGGTTCCGAAGTACAAACCCGAGGGTCCGAAGTATGGTGAACCCAAACCTCCTACTGGATACGGCGATACTAGCACTCCAACTTCTTACCCAACCCCCAAACCTCCCACCATATACACGGATAAACCCCCCATCTCGAAGTATCCGTCTGGTCCCAAACCGCCCTCCCCTCCACCTACAGCGAAGTATCCTTATCCTGACCTCACCAAAGCGAAGTGGATCTGGACCAAAGATGCGATCACGAAAAAGCCTGGCACCCCGTACTCGCGTCCATTCCGCAAGGTCATCAAGACTGAATCGCCTGTCGATCACCTCTCAATCATTACTTCATGCGATAGGAGGTACACTCTGTATGTAAATGGTCTGCTCGTTGGTTGTGGTGACAACTGGGAGAATCCGGATAGCTACACCGTAGAGTTCGAGCCAAGAAAGGAGGTCGTTATCGCGGTGTACGGGAGCGAGGACACGGGCAAGGGGCAGGTTGGACTCCTTGCATCCGGTAAATTGTGGAACAGCAAAGAAGACAAGCCAAAGGAAATCTCCTTCGTCTCTGATGAGGGCTGGAAGACTTGCCCTGGAAATGTTGTTGACGTCAAGTTCTGCCAGCCGGAATATAAGGACACCACTTGGGAGTCTGCGTATGTCGTGGAGAATTATGGCGGTCGTCATTGGGGATCACTCAAACCGGCGCTTCCTGCGCCAAAGAAGCACGAGAGGTGGACCAACAAGCCTGGGCTCCAGGACGCGCCTGAAGCGCCCAAAGCCAAACTCGTCACCTGACTACAAGCAGATGACCCCACTCCGAGTCCTAAGGTTGGCTCTAAAAAACATTGTATTTGTATGTAGCTTGATTGTGCCACTTTTTTTCGACTGTGCCCCCTCTGTAATCGCCTTGTGGACTAATGCTGTATAACGCTCGGATCAATGAAATTCTTTCCCTTAGGAAACAGTGCGATAAGTTTAAGTCCGATAAGCGACAAATGCGTGGTTTAATTCCGATCAGGTCCGCTTACAGCTTGAGCTTGACCCTGACGATTAACACGACTACGGTCACGACGACTTGACGGTTGCATTTGTCTCACTCTATGTGGCACAGATTGGAAATTTGGAATAGCACCAGACTGTCTTTAGTGGCTTTCTCTATGCGAATCCAATGCGAATCTCCCAAACCATTACTAGCGCAATACATACAATAGCGCCCATAGCCCAAATTGGTGTGGGTAATTTCCTTCAATTTGAAGTTCTACATTCTGCGGATATGTTGTTAAGGTCCGGCTGTACGTGCTCGTCGGACCGGACCTCGTTTTCTACGACTGTATTGATTCTACTAAGTTATATGTTCACAGGGACACGGAAAAGACTGGAAAAGAATGAACACTATGGACTTTTCTAAGGGTCTACTTCGCCCGATATTAATGATGAGATATGGATCTGCATTGGCGCAACGTGCGCAGCAACGTGGTGTGACACTGTCAAATCGGTAATCAAAACGTGTTATCGTACATTGCAATGAAGCACAGAAGGTGTGTTCCAACTTCCTGTGCACGACTACCGTCGTGGTTCCTGGCGTATTAACCTTTTTCCCAGCAATGTTAAATTTTAAACACATGAGAAAGTTAAACGCTGTGTATATCTAATAATCAAAATTATTGAATGAAACTCATCATTTTGTAATATCAAATTTTTACATGCAAGATGGATCTTAGTCAGAGACTACTCTTCCACACTTATTACCGCGATCAAACTACTGTGCACAGAACAAAGTTCTCCCTTTCAAATCAGACTTACCGCTACGGCCATGGGTTTCCTCCCTCACCCGTCGGATCCATTCTACGATTTCATGAAGCCGCCAGAGGATGAGACACCGGCTCAGAAAACCGCACGTCTTACGAGGGAGGCTGATGCGCAGTCCACCAACAACGCCATCGAGGACCAAATCAAGGAAGATCGCGCCAAGATGAAGCGGGAGAAGAAAATAGTGAAGGTACTCCTACTCGGTCAATCGGAGAGTGGTGAGTACTTTATATCGTTCATTTAGATTATACCGTTCTCTGATTAGATTAGGTAAATCAACGACGTTGAAAAGTATGTCCACAATAACAGGAGTTTCATTATGCTAATCATGCTTTAGACTTTCGTATCCGATTCGCTCGTTCAGAATGGGAGAAGGAACGCGATGGATGGCGTTCTGTCGTCCATCTAAACGTCGTCCATTCTATCAACACAATACTCAGCGTGCTTGAAGCGGAGATGAACAGCTGTCAATCGGAAGACAGACGGAACGCGGATGACTCTCTGAGGTTCACAGACCATCATCAGCAGCTCTTGAATAATCTCGCACCGTTGGCCAAAATCGAGGCAGACCTGGAGCGTCGGTTGGGCGCATTCATTTACACACCTGCTTTAGCATCCCAATGTGCTACCCCATTCGATGCTCCGGAGGAAGATTACATGCTTCCCAACAGACGTGAATTTTCGGTTCGATCCTGGAAAGACCTCCTTGAGACCGACGCCGTCAATGCAGCAGAAGCGGTCTCATCTACCCTCGCAGAACATAAGGAAGACATGAAAGCGTTGTGGAACGACTCTGTAGTGCGTCTCGCAGTCAAAAAGCAGCGTCTTCAGTTAGGCGACACCGCTGGATTGTGAGTTTTTATCTTCTTTTGGCGCTTTAGTCTCATCATCCGCACTTTTTTGATCTGCAATAAATCAGCTTCTTGAACGACCTTGACCGGATAATAAGTCGAGGTTATTCTATCACTGACGATGACATCGTTAGGGCGCGTCTACGGACGGTTGGTATCCAAGAGTATCAGATCACTTTTAAAGTAGGGCCTTGGGATAAAAGTACGTCTCACTTCTCTTCTTTCTTACATCCCGAGCTGATTCTTGCTTACAGGTCTAGGCGTGGGCTGGGAATGGCGTATTTTCGATGTCGGGGGCTGTCGTACCTTGGTGGGTGTTCATCACTCTTGTCGAAGTTTCAAGTTTTTGATTTCTTTGTTTTGCAGCGACGTGCATGGCTTCCTTATTTCGAGAACGTCAATGTCATCATATTCTGTGAGTTCTGAATTATGTTGTTCTACAGTTTACTCACCTCCTTTTTGCAAAAGTATCACCAGTGTCCGTATTCGACCAACGCTTGGAAGAAGACTCTTCAGTCAACCGGTTTGAGGATTCTATTCTACTATGGACAGCTATCTGCTCTTCTCCACTCCTGGTGAAGACGCAGCTCGTTCTTTTCTTAAACAAATGTGATCTGCTGCGCCGGAAGCTTAAGCGGGGTGTCAAGGTTAAACAATACCTTCCTAGTTTTGGCGATCGAGAAAACGACCTCACTCACGTCATTAAATGTACACACACCTTTTTTTCCAGGTCTTCCATCGTCTCACTCTTTTGTCTAGATTTCCGTGAGAAGTTTAGGGATATCTTGAAACTAAACTCTCCAGTACACCGCCAGACGTACATCTATCCCACTACCGCTACGGTAAAAATTTCTCCCCCCTTTGTGTTCTTTAACGATGACTGATGAGTCCATCTGAAAAAGGATACTGCCCAAACAGGTTTGACACTTGACAGCGTTCGAGATGGCGTGCTCCGAGAGAATCTATTGGCCTCATCTTTGATCTAAAACGTGCAAAGGTATTCAATCACACTCTTCAATTGCTGATTTTCAAATATTTCGGACTTGTTGTCACGATTTTATGATGAGGCACACAAAACAACCTCCATCACATGCACTGCTTCGCTCTCTACTACACGCGATTAATACCCGACATGGTTGAGTTATATTGAACGGTCGTTTGGACAACAATCTTAATGGATTTCATTTCGGATCGCAATCGTCGTGTGCAGGCGCGCTATAAGTATGGAGGAGGGGTTGGATATTTTTTTAAACAAAAATCTTGGATGTTTAACTGGTACTCATCAGAGACGAAATCTTTGCTTCTGTACATTACCGAGAATCAAAGTTTTCTTGTTTATAAGACTCACATAACACCGCCTGGCTTGCCAATGAGGAGAGGAGAGAAGGAGAACGGAAGAACATGTCCACATAATATTGTCCAATAAGTAAACATGGGCGGCGGGAACTTTAAACGATGGTCCGTGGTGACCTAAATCACACGGAATCCTCCCAAAGAGTGACTGAATGTTTTCTGCACGCTAGAGAATTCATCGGAAAATGTGAGGGTCACAATATAGCCAAGCTCTGTGGTGGGGGGAGTCACTTTGCTATGTAAGGTGAAGACGTGAGCTCAACACACACGCTAGAAAAAGGAGTTGAAACGGTTACTTTATTGTGACGGTAATAACTTTCCCAGTCAACCCTCCCGCAGTGTCATCGAAGGCACCCCGGTTAATGCCTGAGCGAATGCGCAAGAGAACAGCATCCTTTTCATAGTCACTCGAAAATTTGTCACTCCTCCAGAGGATTGTATATCCGCGATGCTCTAGTGATTCCATCACCTGAAACAGGAACAGTTCGTGAATGTGCCTAGGGAATACTTAGAGTATACACCCAAAATCGTCAACGTGAGACTTGAAGTAAAGGCTACCTTGGATCATTTTTAGAGTTTAAACCAAGTGCAAGAACTGAGTGGCATACTGAAGTTTGCTCAAACTTGGTTTTGCTGTCAAATGTTTGATCCCCTGCGGACGGAAATGGGTCCAAATATGCCTCCAGGTTCGATCCATATGCGGACGGAAACGGCAAAATTTTAGCAAAGGTTCACGTTCAATGGCCAGTCGGGGCTTCCTCAGACAGTAGCAATTTTTTACTCAACGTCACCACCACTTGAGGCTGAGCCTGCCATCACAATTTATCACTCTCAAGTCCGACAATATACGACCTACCGGCACGTCAGAAAGTGGTTAGTTCGGGAGTGGCAACTGTAAAATTGGGGCTGGACAAATCCCAGTGACGGCAGCAGGCGTTGCTGCAGAGGTTGCATAGGCTCCAGCGGAGGACCCTGAGTAGTAGAGTCCGTAGACACACTACTTTCAGACGTTTAGAGTGTTTTTTGTGGACCCGAAATTCATAGATCTGTTGTGCGGACGGCAAACGGTCTCAAGGATCCCAATGCGGACGCAAATGCTGAAAAATCGACCGTACATAAGTGCCAAAATTTGGCCATTTTGGATCCGACATTTCACAGCATACTTAGCAGAGCTAGACATAGCGAATTCAACATTTGGGTAACGGACTTATCTTCTCCTTCAAAATGACAAAATCTCCTGCTTCAGTGTGACCCACCGTACGATTGTCCAGACATGTCAAGGATCCAAAAGGGTGAGTTCGCGAGGTTGGGATGGGATCAGCGGTGGACCTACCGCTACCTTTGTTTTTCTTCCTTGTCATGGCAAAGAATCGTACTTGGACGATACAGTCCGCCCAGTAATAGTGCCTCACACACAAAGTCAGCCTCAAGGTCCCCCAGTGATGACAACTTTGATATCAGCTGGCCGTCATGCTGGTGTATCATAGCGTATCATCTTGTATCATCTGTGGCCCATGTGAAGATATCATTTGTCAATATGACTCTGGGCCGACCGTTACCATATGAGCCATTCGGAACAGAGTCTAATCTTACACCTTCCTCGGCCTTGCTAGGTAACTGAGAAATCCACCGATTACTCCGTTATCCGCCACACTGGTTCTCTACCACCATCATGTTCACTAAACTTGCTAAACGTGCCGCGCGTCGGTCGATGCCAGTGCAGGCTGAGGAGGTCCCACCGAGGTTTGAGGTACCCTCCCAACAACGACCAATCGTTGATTGTGCGCCCGACCTTTGTCGCTGGTGCGACTTGCAAACACCCTTTCCTGCTGTTTCTTATGGAGGGTACATCAAATACTACAAGACTCTATCGACGAACAACCATGCTGATCCACCAACTTTTACCCCTCGGCTTGCCCACCTTTCACTGTCCTCGCCAGTATCAGGTTCTACCCCTCCCGTACCGATTCCTTTGTTTCATCAGAAATTGAAACCGATGTTACCAAAGATTTTGTGCACCGAGATTGATGGACCAGTAGTCACGCCCCGACAAGCGAAAAGGTTCTCCTTACCTTTCCCGGTGGAGAACAGCCGCTCTTCAAGTCCATTCGTCTTATGGAAAAAGGCCGTTCATGTTCTTACTCCAAATACCGATTCCAGTCACTCAAGCGAGCAGATTGTCTCCAATTCATCTGGACACATCAGGCTTCCTTCGTTGGGAATCCCTCGATCGCCTTCAAAAGGGTCCTCGAACTCATCCTCTTCGGATTCTGAATCGAACCCCTCTTACCAGAACTCACGTCGAGATTCTTACTCTCCTACTTGTCCTGACACGCCTGCGACCTGTTACAGTGAATGTGGAGTTGACGATTTTTCAGCCATCGTTGTTAAAGCAGGGGATGACGCACCCGCAGTTCGACGGCCGCGACCAATCAGCAGCTCATCTTACATGACGGCGAGAAGCGAATTTGATCAGAGTAGTTAGTAGTCACTGAGGAGTTTCAGCTTGCATTATATGTTCTCTATTCGATCGAGTCACAACTGTGGATTTCTTCACAAAGGATGAGAACTTGATGTTTTGCCCCCACGTCAACCGACTCGTTGTGACTACCCAACTGTATACACGTATTATACACTACAACAGCGTTTTTGGATTACGAAAGTCGTGAGTAACACGCGAATTCAACCAGTTATTTCTTGTCACCATCGTTCTTTATTACCCCTTTCTTTTCCGTTGTTTCTCCATCTTCTTCAATCGATGCGTCCTCAAGGATACTTTTGACCAGAGGTGCGATAACCTTCCTGTTGGCCTTCGTGTTGCCTTGCTTGTATGCCCTCGCTCTCGACTCTGCAGGTAGCCTTTCCCCATCCTCTAAATAACTGAATTTTTTATATTTCTCAAGTTTGAGTTTCGGATCTTTGGACGCCTTCAAACCTGCCCAAAGACGCTTGGCCAGTATTTTGGCCGTAAGGTCTTTACTCGCGATTGCGGCCAATTCAGGCTCTGTGAGAATAAACCACGCCTGTTCGCGTCTCTTGCCATTTCTATTCTTCCAGGAGGTGCATACACCGAGAATGGTGATCTTGCGCTGCTTGATCCATCTGACGGCTGCTTCCTCCAGCTCTCCGTCTGTAGCCCAGTCTTTGAGTGCGGACGGTACTGTGGAGAGGCCGACTTTGATAGATGGTGAACCAGCAACCCATGGGAGAGGGTGTGTATATTCTTTGTAGTCACGTCGGATGAGATCAAAACCGCCAAGCGAAACGCCCTTTTTCTTGTCCCTAAGGCGCTTGGTAAGGTGTTTAATCGCCTTGGATTCGAAAACTACATCGGGATCGGGATCATCACCAGACAGACCTGGAATGGAACTCGCAATCGTAGACTTTGCAGCGAGGAGGAGAGCAGAATCCCGATCTGTTTGTTCTGTTTTGCCGTTTTGGAGTCTGTTTGTGTCTATGAGAACGCCTGTCAAGAGGAGCAATGCAAGATCTGGTAGAGGTGCAGAAGGAAGCTGAGTGGCCACGAGGGACGTGCAGCTTCCAACAGCCTCGATGATCCTCGGCTTGGCCTTCGGATAGAGTTCCTCGTCTTCATGATGATCGATGACGGCCACCACCTCTGCCTTGGGATTGTCGAGAGAAAAGGTTGAACCCAGCCGGTTGTGATCCACAAGAGCAAATTTGTACGATGGAAAGGGCTTAAACTCTGAGACTTCGGTGAGAGTGAGCAGTTCATCCAGCGAGTCTGAAAGCCCGGCGCGGCTGAGGGCGTAAAGATTTTCAGGGCGTAAATACAAGTCTGGGCGCTCGATCTGGATGAGCGGGACAGCGGGTGTCTTGTTGACCACTGATAAAACCCATGCGTACGCGATGGAACTCGCAATCGAGTCAAGATCTAAATCATTATTTTGGGAGGGGTTAAGCTCCGTCCTGGGGCCAAAATAATGACAATAGTGACAGACCTCCAGCCTCGTTGCCCATCACCACCGTCCAGTGTTTTGCAGCCTTGGCTGCATCCTCCTTAACGTCATTCAAGAATCTAGTCTTAACATCAGTCAGAAATTTGCTTATCGAAGGCCCAACAGGGGTGGTTTGAATAGGCTCTGAGACAGCCCCTGGGCCTCTGAGCTTCAGAGCGATAGAGAGTCGGCGGAGTGGGTTTCTGATTGTACCCCTAGTAGCCATTAGGATTGGAACTCTCCAGTCCCAAAGAGCGAGCTTTTATATACTGCCAACGGCCTATTGTCTGGTTCCATAATAAGGAACACATAGCTCCCGTGCGAATGGAAATGTCAGTCGTCCATGGCTCCGGTCTACAGCTTGAATTGCTCCAGGCCCAGCTAGCGGCCGTAAACGTGGAGCCTTGGATAGAAAGTCGACAACATGCGCTGTCGCTTCCCCATTAATAACCGCGTGTTTGCGCTTTTCAGTTCATCCTCCCACCTCAACAGTTTGTCGTCTCCGCTTCTCCTTCTCTTTCTCTTGTTTTTTTTTCCTCCACCCGCATTTCCCTGTCTTCCCTTTGATTTATCAGAGTTGCTCCTCGCGTTCGAGGCTTTTCTCTCAATGGAAAGGTCAGATATCTCCCATTCCTGGTTCAAAATAAATTTTTTCAGCTCTGGTTGCGACCTAAACTTGGCATGAATTCACTTAGCCTGCTGGGTCTAGGTTTTGTTTTTGTTTTTTTTCTCAGAATGGCTATCGAGTAGACCGTACGCCACGTCATGATGCCAGTCGACGGATGAGGATGAGTATTCCCCGCGGAAGTGGTCTGAGCAAGATCGTCAATACCACCCCCACCCACCCCCCTGGAGTCAACCTTGCGAGAAAGTGGGGACTGAGGGTTTGGAGGTATTTAGACATTGGACCCCTCCCGTCATCGAAAATCTATCTTTTCTGATTATGAAACTTGTTCAATTTCACCATTTCAGCCATGTGGGATCCATATCGAGGGATTTCAGTTTTATATGTGGTGCCATCTGTTGATGCACTTGTGACTACCCAGATTGGATTCACGTATTCACGTTTTTGATTATGCCTGAGCTCAAATCTGTCGTTCAGCTTCAAAATTTGCAGAAACATTTATTCATGAGAATCATCACTGAGCCAAGTGAGACGAGAGGCACAATATTCAGGTGTTGCAGACTCGTCCCGAAAGCATAAGAATTCTTGCTTGACGCCCCAATTTAAATCAATCGCCGTCAAAAGGACTCATATTATGAGTATGTCCATGTCACAAGGTATTTCTTGGTCAGTTATTTCTTGTCACTGGCGTTCTTGGTTACCCCGGTCTTTTCCGTTGTCTCTCCATCGTTTTTAGTCAATGCATCCTCAAGGATGCTCTTGACCAGAGGTGCGATAACCTTCCTGTTGGCGTCCACATTGCCTTGCTTGTATGCCCTCGCTCTAGACTCTGCAGGTAACCTTTTCCCCTTCTCCAAATAACTGAATTTTTTATACTTCTTGAGTTCGAGACTCGGAGTTTCAGCCGCCTCCAGACCTGCCCAAAGGCGCTTGGCCAGTATGTTGGCCGTAAGGCCTTCATTCGCGATACCGGCCAACTCGGGCTCTGTAAGGATAATCCAAGCCTCCTCGCGTTTATGTTTGCCCTTTCCTTTCTTCCCTATTATTTGCGTGTCGCGGAAGGAGGTGCATATGCCAAGAGCGGTGATCTTACGTTGCTTGATCCATCTGACGGCTGCTTCCTCCAGCTTGCCGTCTGTTCCCCAGGATTTGAGTGCGGAAGGTACCGTGGAGAGGCCGACTTTTATAGATGGCGAACCAGCAACCCATGGGAGACGGTGGGTATATTCTTTGTAGTCACGTCGGATGAGATCAAAACCGGCAAGTTTCGAAACGTCCGCTTTCTTGTCCTCAAGGCACTTGGTAAGGTCTTTAATCGCCTGAGATTCGAAAACTTCATCGGGGTTGGGAATGTCAATCACGGTATCTTCAGCGGACAGGGCTGGAATGGAATTCGCAATGGTAGACTTTGAAGTGAGGAGGAGGGCAGAATCACGATCTGTTTGTTTTGCTTTGCCTCCGTGTTTCAGTCCATTTGTGTCGATGAGAACGCCGGTCAAGAGGAGCAATGCAAGATCTGGCAGTGGCTTAGGAGGAAGCTGAGTAGCCACGAGGGACGTGCAGCTTCCAACAGCCTCGATGATCCTCGGACTGGCCTTTGGATAGAGTCTCTCGTCTTCGTGATGGTCTATGACGGCCACCACCTCTGCCTTGGAGTTATCCAGAGAATAAGTCGACCCCAGGCGGTTGTGATCCACAAGAGCAAACTTGTACGACGGGAAGGGCTTAAATTCTGAGACTTCGGTGAGAGTGAGCAGTTCATTCAGCGAGTCTGAAAGTCCAGCGCGCTTGAGGGCGTAAAGATTTTCAGGGCGTAAATTCAAGTCAGGGCGTTCGACCTGGATGAGCGGTATAGCCGGGGTCTTGTTGACCTCTGACAAAATCCATGCATAGGCAATGGAACTCGCAATCGAGTCAAGATCTATATTATCATTTTGGGAGGGTTAAGCACCTTTCTGAAAATAAATAAATAATGACGGACCTCCAGCCTCGTTACCCATCACCACCGTCCAGTGGTCCGAAGCCCTGGTTGCATCGTCCTTGACATCCTTTAAGAAACTTGTCTTGGCAGCAGTCAGAAATTTGCTTAACGAAGGCCCATCAGGGATAGTTTGAACAGGTTCTGAGTAAGCCTCTTTGAGCTTCAGAACGACAGAGAGTCGGCGGAGTGGGTTTCTGGTCATACGACTAGCGAAGGGTTGGAACTCCGGCGACCTAAGTCCCAAGGGCGAGCTTTTATAGTTACTGCCAGTCAACTTCCGTAACAGACCCCTCTCAGAACCCTCAGGTTGCAAAATATTTGTCAGCTACTAATAAAAAGTCGTACAAACATGCGTTGTCGATTTCCATTAACGCGTGTTAGCGCTTTTCAGTTCATCCTGACGGGAAGTGGCGGCGAAGAAGCAGACACTGCGGGCCGCCGACTATTTGGTTGTGGCTTAAATGATTTACCAAATGTGTCAAAATAGTCAATAAAATTATTACGGAGAAATTT
>Ga0307514_10004125_pt1 | contig 13460 bp, 8 predicted proteins | sample 16_EM_MG_FD_203088 | JGI IMG/M metagenome (GOLD analysis project Ga0307514, IMG submission 203088) | Populus trichocarpa ectomycorrhiza microbial communities from riparian zone in the Pacific Northwest, United States - 16_EM | ecosystem: Host-associated > Plants > Roots > Unclassified | place... | reverse complement strand
CTATGGAATAAAAGCTCTACTGAAAATAAAAACATATACGGAAAAACACAGCTCTTTTATCCCCATGATATTTGCCCTTTTGGCCTATTCAGGCGTTCTCAATATTCCCAGTGTGGCTGCCCAGTTGGCCCCTTATGGAAGCTTACTCCCGTGACCTAGATTCATGTGGCGAGAGTAATCCTTACATATTCTAGCCTGGGACACCTGCGTAAAGGAACCAAACTTGTGCACTGTATTTTCACGATGATGTTCTAAATTCAACTATCGGACTGTAACGGGGCAGGGTTGACAGGACGAGAGGGTCACCAAGGGGTATGGCGGATGGGGTAGGGGAGAGAACACACGTAGTCAGCCTACACACACGATGGTGGTATATTCGCAGGGCGCAGGCTATCCAGCAAGTGCCTGGGAGACTTGTAGGGATGAGGTTACTAGATAGAGAGAGGGAACAAGACGTTGGATGAGGAAGGAAAAGAAACAGGAGCGAGAACAGCAGACTATATATGCGTGTGGAATAGGGTAGCACTTCAATGACAAATCTTATTGTTTTTCCCCTTGAAAATCATTACTCGTATTCAGTCTATCTGGATTCTGACGAGAGACTGCATCTATTAGTAGGTTCTCCATCCTCAGGCTGGTCTCTGTCCTCTGTCCCCTATGACAAATACTTCAGGATCACTACAACTGCAAGGGAATAATCACTTGAATATGTAGATAAAATTCATTGTGACTAGGAAGCCAATTTTGTTGTTTTAAATTCAATGTGTGCAGCCTCAGGCTATGGCGCATATTCGGATAAGCCCTGGCCGGGCACTGGGTATCGTCAGGACAAACGAAAGGATACTGATTCAACTTGGAAGGGTCAAGGTACTTCCTGCCTTACAAATCCGAAGTGTCAATTCCCAGAATCGCAAGCGCATTCTGCCGGAAAAAACATGGGAGTCATATTCAGGCTTCAGGCATTGAGTACATATATTTCATTTTTAACAAGCTTGTTACAGATATTTTTGCGGAATTGCTAGGAGGAGCGGAGGAGACAGATGATAGTGTTGGCCGTCATTGTATTCTGATAGCTCAAGCAGTTGGCTTTGATTACATACGGAGAAAAAAGGTAATACTTTAAGCAGCCGGGTATTTCGATATCTGCTGATGGGACTGTGGATAGAAAGCTTTATGTGCGTGGCTTGGTAGTTACTGCCGATACGTTGGATTCTGATGAGGCGTTCGGGGCTTGGAATAAGACTAATAAATGGTTGCAAAGTGGAGCTGAAGTACGTATTATTAATATTAGCGCTTGAATAGGTTGCAGTGTGTTCTCGTGCCCAGACTCTAAACCTGCGCTGCCGCCAAGACAATTAATAATTGTGCGCGCACCCAAGGCAGGAGGCAGGTTTAGAGTCTGGGCACGAGAACAGTTGCAGTGCAGACTACAGTAGCAGACAAGTGAATAGTCTGTCTGCAGTTATATGTACAAACGGATCAGCCTAGGACTCACGTAGGAGATAACGGCACGCCAACGCTATGGTTTTGTGCCGTCTTTCCGACTCTAAAGGTGTTTACAATATATTCGTGTTTACAAAGTAGTTAGTGATCATACTTCAAAAGAATTCGGAGTTCAGGGTAATTATCCCGAAAGCCTCAGTAAGTATCCAGAACCGACCATATACAGGTCTTTAATATTAAATGAGTGAGCAACAACCTCCTCAAAAAGCGCACCTTATCATGGTGATATATATATTTGAAAGCCTCCTTGGCATCGACAGCTCCCAGGGGTACTTTCTCCAGTGATGTATCTTTTGTACATACCAGATTAGCTATGCGGCACTAAGGGGAATTTTAATATTGAGTAAAGATGTTCTCGTGCCCAGACCGATTTATTTGACTGGGTGCTTAAATCGAGTAAAGATAGCGATAAGGCCTCTCAGACTTTGGGTTATTATTGATACTATCTACCACCTCCCACTAAGTTCTTGGAAATATATTATTTTGCTTCCAGAGGAATATCGTTATGTTGTTACTGAGTGACTTAAACTCTGCACTTTACGTTTACAGTTGTAACTTTGTATCCTCCCTATGAACTCACCCTCAATATCCGGCATGTACCTGGCGCCCCACCCACATTTACGTATGCCCTGCGTAGTTGTAGGGTGGGATTATATAAACCGAGGGACCTAGTAAAGAGTATATATGTAAGCATGGATGCTTAAATCTTATTCTACAATTGAGTTCAGACATTTCTAGCAGCTACCTAGATGGGGTTCGTTATGATACTACTAGTTTAGCTAGTAATGTTTGTTGAAAACTCACCAACTCTCGCCTCCCACTGCGCCGCCAAGTTCTGTAATTTCTCTATCGTTTCTTTCGCTGCGGACAAGACTAGCATGTAGCTATCATCTAGTTACCGTAGCGTAATAAACTAAATCAAGCCTATAGATATCAATTCTGGTACTCCGAATGTGGCGGAAGGGCTGAGGTGCATCGAGCACTGATTTCATTGAGTTGGAGACCTAGCACAAGTCTAATTTACCCTGAACTTTGAGCTTCCGTTTAACCACTGAATCCATTCACCCAATACTCAAGATTGTTTTTGCAAGAACCACTAAAACGTTGGGAGGTAGCCAAAGAGAAGGACATATACTACGTATTTCATTATAAATTGGAAGTTTACCAGACATTACTATTGGCCCAATCCTGTGAAAGTCCCCCCCCTCCAGATCCACCCAAATCCACCCATTCACGAACCTGCCTCTCCAAATACTCACCTCCCTGCTCCCATTGCCGCAAACTTTGATCCCATACATTCCCATAAAAATCCCACTGTTTATTTCAAATTACGTCTACCTGTAATTCAGAAGAGAGAACCCTTTAGCCCTTTAGCCGCCAACCCTATTGGGGCCTAACCAGAGGTTTTTTATTAATTGGCCCTGGTCAGGGAGTCGACGCCTTGGTAGCCTTTGTTGCAGATGTAGGCGTGGGTGATGCAGTCGGCTTCTGCGTAGCTGTAGAAGTAGACACCAGCTTTCTCGAGTAAATATTAATCCTCGCACTCCCCCCACAAAACGCCCACTTATCCCCCCCACAAGTCATATTACATCCCCCATCCCCGGCCTTCGTTGCTCCATTCCGCACTCCGCTACCACAGAAACACTCCGTACCATACTCCACCCCTACAACCGCCCACCCACCCACCCTACAAAACCCCACACACATCTCCACAGTCATCTCCATCTTCACTACCGCCGCTCCATCTAGCGCTCTCCCAGTTGTCCCCTCCAGATAACATCCTAGACTGATATACTCCCCTACGTGGTCTACCTCCTTAGGCTCTCGGGGTGGGGTGAGCATGGTATTATTCCAGACACTGAGTGCTCCAGGGCCGCCACAAGTCTCGCTTGGGGCACCGGAGCAGGGCATGTTGCATGCGTTGATGGATGGTGTGGCGAGGGTGGTGTTGGGGGAGAAGGTGGTGCCACAGTAGCACTCGGAGGAGTATTCTGTACCAGACAGAGGGTATGAGCGGGAGGTGCAGAAATCTTGGCAGGACACGGTGGTCATTCCGTTGAAGGAGATGTAGGTGTCTTTTGGGAGGGCACGGATGCCTGTAGGGGGCTCGAGGTAGCAGCCGAGAGATCTATAGTTTGGCCTTGTAGTTGGGTTGGTGGTGGTGGTGGCTTTTGTTGTTGTTGTTATAGTCGTTGTTGAGATTGGTGTGAGGACGGTAGTAGGTGGGGGGGTCACTGTTGTAGTGGATGTCTTGTTTGGGTCATACCTCTCCTCATCCCCAAACAAACTCAGATATGCACCATCCCCCCCACAGTACTGCCTATAGTCCCCCTTACATAGATACCCACAGGCCGCATCCACAACCTTCATACTCCCAACTGTCTTATTCGCGCACCAACACTCCCCTTCATACTCTGTCGCCGCGAATCTCCACCCCCTGACAAAACAATCGCTCATGCAACGTCCATTTTCATTTTCGTTCATGTAATAGAGCAAGATCTCCATTCGTCTCTCAGGATCTGCGTCCTTGTAGCAGCCAAGGTAGCGGTATCGACCTTGCTTATTCCCTGATAAGCTCGGTGGCCCGAGTTGTGGCGAGGTTCCGGCGCAAGTGAACTGGATGACTTGTTTCCCCATAGTTGGGTCGTTGTTGTTGAATGTCCAGACTGCGGTGAGGGGGAGCGGGGACATATTCACCTGGCCCTTTGGCGGGGCACAAATCAGTTGTGCCTCCTCACTTGCATTAGGAGCAAGCTGAGAGCCTTCAGCGATAGAGCCGAGGCCATTGAGAGCAGCTACGGACCCAGAGACGGGAGGCTTGGAGATGGTGGTGGTGAGCGTCGTGCCACCTCTGTTCGTCAGCCGCATAGTTCTGACTGCCTGGCTGCCTCGGGCAACATCACCAAACGAAAACGCCACACCGGGCACGTACGGTATCCAAGCCCCACTGGCAGTTTTCCATTCAAAGAAGGCTTTGGGGGCGGAACCCGCGGAACCGAAAGCCCCGACGTTTTTGGTCCCGCCTGTGGTGGTAATGGTGAGGTAGAGCTTGAAGTAGCCGTCTTTTATCGGAGCGAAGTTGACAGTGGTGACCGCCCGGTCGTTGCCTCTGACTATCCCGCCGACCTTGGGCAATCCTGTGAGGTTGAATGGGCTGATAGTATATACTCCACCTGCTTGTGGCACGGGAGCTGGGGAGATAAACGGCCCATCGGGGCTGACTGTGCTCCACCTGTACCCGCTCACTGTGAGATTCCCTTCTCCGGCATTTTCTACTGCAAAGTCGAGGGTGGTGGATTCGTTGGAGCCTGTGATAATCTCTCCAAATGACAGGACGTTCGGATGGATCACGAGAATTGGCGCAATTGACCGAGCAATCCCTCGAACTACAACGGGTGTGTTAATCCCATACAGCTGTCCGCCAGAGTTTGTTGTGCGAATGTTCACAGTTGTGCTCAGTGGGCCGACGGTGAGTGGTTTGAATATGATCTTGAATATCAGCGCTGCCCCCGCGGCGAGCGTCACTGGAACTGCTGGGACCCCCGTGAGGTTAAAGTGTGTCGTCCCAGGATCTATCTCGACCTTATTGACAATCAATCCAACCTTTGCAATACATTTGACCCCAGAGACAGATTGATTCCCAATCACCACCGCCCCGGCATCAATAGGTGTGCCCTCGCACGCAAATGGCACATTCACCGGGCTGCCCAACGCCGTCACATAGCCATCGGTCGTTGTCAGGTATGCTCTTCCATTCCCGAATGTCGGACGGGAGAACTTGGACTGCCCAGGGTTATTCACTAACAACAGCGTTGGCAGAATCCCCTTGTCGTCTGGGATGCACCCATAAGCGCGGAGATTCACCCCCTCAACATCCGTGATCCACAAGATACATGACCCCGGTTGGCCGTTCATACTTGTCACCGTCCCATGGCCTGCACCCTGTCTCCCAGCGGCAGCATGTGTTGTAACCCCGGCCTGCGTAAATAGTGGATCCCCTGCTGCGTCCTTTCCAAATTTAAACGCCACTGTCTGCTTCCCCACGGGGGTGATATATACCCACCCCCCTTCCCCAGGGTAACTTCCCCCGCTGGAAAACACCGGTGCAGACATCTGAACCATCTGCAGAACTTTATCCCTCCGACCAGGACCCATCTGATAGCCCCCTAGGTCCTCCAAGTCAAGAAAATATAGCTTCCCCGTCTTCCCCGCGACGCAGCCAATGCGCTTGACCTTGTCCGTCTTGAAGACTTCCGGGTCCAGCAACACAAACCCCGAAGTACCCAAGTCTTTATCCATGGCATCTAAATCCCTCTTTTCCCATGGCATAAAGAAATCCACCGGACTCAGGCTCCCATCATCCTTAATAACCATATTAACTACCGCCTCCTCTAGTGCCGTCGGTGGACTTCTCCCAGGAATAGGTTCATCAGCAAGTTGACTTGCATATCCATTCCCTGTTGCAAAAAACATCCTTCCTAGATTATCACTTGCAATCCCACCTCCACTCATCCAAACTCCACCTCCAATCCCCTTCTCCTTCTCCTTGCCTCCCTCCATCGCCCATGCGGCCACACGCTTCCCACTATATTTATCCCACCCCATTACCCAACCTGTAAAATTCCATTGCACACAATGGCTTGCAAAGCCCACGTAGACGAAATCCCGTACCAACATCAATGCTGGTCGCTGGTGGTGTTTCCCCCCCTCAAACACCCTCCACGGAGCATTATCCCCCACTGTACCGTCTACCAACACGGGAAACCCCTTCCGGTCTGCAAGTGTTAATACATCTAGCCCGTGGAACCAGTACCGCCCCTTACCGAGCCCCTGCGGAGTGAATTTACTCTGGTCCTCGTACGTTTTTGTGGTTAAATACCACGTTCCGGTTTCCGGGTCAATGACCCCCGTTGCAGTGCTCCCGACGCAGTCAGAGATGTCGTTACATCCCTCTAGATCTGGGGAAACCAGGAATGGAATTTTAAGCTGCCGGTATTGAAGAATGTCTCCAGTGGTGGCATTCATGATGTAGGCAATGTTTTGCTGGGAGATAACGTAGAGGCGCTGGTTGCCATCTGGGGGGGTGAATACGAGAGGCTGTGCATATAATTGCTCAATGAAGCCGTTATAGTTTCCCTGGAGAAGTTAGTTGGGAGAACTATATGGGGGCTGCGGGGCGTTCGAACAAGCATCTTTTTCCGCCAAATAACATCGAAGGTTCCGGATTTGAGGACGTTGGGGTCCAAATTATGGCCCTCCATATAACTATCAACATGTCCATTCATGTGAGTACAGGGACACAAGCATTTGCGCATCCATCACTACAACTTCAATCACCGAATTAACCCATGGGGGATAGGAGACGACGAACCCGCTCCGTGTATTATCACCTATACCACCATACCGGAAAAGTCAGCAGTAAGTTCAAATCAAGCAAGAAGCTAGGCATCCAGCCAAACAGCTGCGACATAGAAAGTAAAGACACCCAGGAGGAGGGAAAAGATGTAAACGAACCTCCACTGGTTAAGGTATCCGTTGAGTGGCCTTTGTATCCCGGCCACGGCTGTGCCTTTACTCCCACCACCATCACCATCATCACAGCCATTATCATCAACGACACCCACAAAGTGCCTCGCCTCGCTCTCTTTCCCCGTCTGCACTTGAGCCCCAGAGTTAGATGCTCCATGGTAAATCCTATACCGTGCGTTTTTTGTATTGAAATTCAGAAACCCCAGGGAAAGAAATTCGATTCCTGGGAGAAGAACTACTATACTGTAAGATAGTAGAAGGTCAGTAGATCCTCCTCTCGGTAAAAATAAATAGTAAGAAACCTCGAGGGGATACGAGCCTATATTGGTTCCTGCATCTTGCACCCCGAAGAATTATATTTCCGGATATGAGGTTAAGGCACCTGTGGTAGCAGCAGCTTGGTGTGATACAGATGTGAGACACGGGCGGGTGGAGAGGCCTAGAAACGGCTGCTGAACTTGTTTTGTAAATAAATTGTATTAAATAAACAAACTCTAGCTTCAAATTTCGGCTGAGGCCACAGGCACACCGAGATTAATCCCGAAATCCAACAGCGCCAGCCAGCGGCATATCTGCAGTCTCCCGAGGCAGAAGCTCGCGGCACCGCCAGGCAGCCAGATTAGTAGGCGACGCGAGATTATAGTAGGCTGCGTGCAGCCAGACTACCCCAGAAGCACTCAATTACGGAATAATTGTTGAAGCACTTGAGTGCCGGTAACTGCGCAACGAGGTCTAGGCCGTCGATAGGGACATGGGGTGTTTGGTTTCGTCCCTGGAACACCTTTGGTAACCTCTTTAATTGATATATATCTAATAAGTGATTACTAGAAACTTGCATTTAAACCAGCGGGAACTCACAGTTTTGCCACACCACACCACAGCCGTACGGTGAATATTCACTTTACATGCAATCCAAGTACTTGTACCTTGCCTCACGATGGGTGTCCCTCTTTTGCCATCTTCCTCGGGTATCTATCTACAAGGCTACCTGCTCCCGACAAGCCAGCCAGAAGGTTAATTTTCTGCGTTCATGCATCATGCAACTACTCTAATGACCGTGTCGGGATTTCTCCACCCTATTTAGTCTCGTGCCCCTATTCTAGTCTCGGCCCTATAAACTTCAGTGCACTCATACTGTCCTGGTTAGTCCAGTCTCCTGCCGGCTATGTAGTCTGGTTGCACAATCGTAGAGGTGTCCTGGCTTTGGTATGTTAGATTTAAAATTTCTATGCAGACCTTGCGGAATCTCATAGTACATACAGTACGTATATTCACCCGACAGTATGCAGGTAATGTACATACTATATTCAAGATCCAATTATCCCTAGTACGGAGCTATTTAGTAGGTATCACTGTAGATAAAGTACTACTTGACAGGTTCTACACCTTAAGGGCAAACCTCCAATCGATCAATCAGTCTAGAATTTTGATGCTGTTCCCAGTTTTGAATTATAGGCTACCAAGTAATTATGGGCAACAGAAACTCAGGGTAAGACTCAATCCGAGATCACACCAGTCGGCCAAAAACTGAGCTCGGGAAACATATCTGCCACCTACCCCCTCCACCATCACCATGCTTCCGTCGTATAGAATCCCCAGTCGGGGGAGTTAACAGTAACTTGTCAAAGAGTTGCCTACCCAACATATGTATATATCAAAGATATGCTGAACTTACACTTTTTATTTGTGGGGGATTTAAAATAGTATATTGGGGAGCCGCTGTTTGAAAAATCTGGCAGTCACGGGAGTGCTCTACGAGCGGCTTGTGCCAACCCGACTCCGACTACACGGAAGTATTTACAAAGAATCCCAGATGATAGAATGTTGACTCCACCTGGACGAAATTACTTATTTACCTTCCTGTGCTGGGAAAGTAACTTACTCACTTCATCAGGAAAAAATATTGGTGTGTCATCGTGGGCATCGAAGTGACATCCTGGCATCGGTGTCTCCCAGGTGTCTCCCTGGTGTCTCCCTGGTGTCTCCGTATCTCCTGGTGTCTCCTGGTGCCATCCCGATTGGGAATTTTCCTCCTGGACACCAATTTCAAAATGCGCGGACGCCGCGAGATACGCTCCAGATTTGCCCGGGTTACATAGAATTCACCAGATTCCCGATCTTTTTGGGTTTTTTTCCTGATGCTATCAGGACGTTGAATAAGAATTGATCTAAGATTATGACCATCTTGTGGCCATGCTAAGTGCAATTGTAAACCTGCCATGTAACCTCTCATCTTATGGCCCTCTGGGGCCAATACTACGTTGGACTAGAAAAGGGATGGGTGTACTCTAGTCTAGTTAGCATGTACACCTCACACTTCAAAGTATCTTAGAAGCATCTTAGATTTGTTCGAGATTACTTAGATTACTCACCCTCAAGGCCAAATACACCAGCTCTCTGTTTTGAGCTATATATAGTATAAATCGATATAGACCCGAATTCAATAATGAGTGGATTTGGGAAACAGCAACAACAGCATCAGCAACCTCAATCTCCCATGCATGAACTGGAGCAAGCTCTATCAGCCCAAGCAGCGGTATCCCGAGCCTCGACAATAACGATTTCGGGAGGTAGCTCTACCACTTCTTCGATACGTAGCGGAGCTAAAATCAGTTCACGGCGGGAACTATATGAACATCTCGTCGACACTGACCATCAACTCCAGATAACCCTCCAACAGGCAGAAAAGGCACACCAAGACCTCCGCAACTTCGATTTCTCTAAGCACTATTCCGAAAATGCACCTGGCGTCATGATCTGGTACCGAAATCACCTGGATGAGTTGTCTGAGATGGAGATGAAGAAGCTTGAGTGGGATCTGAGGTCTGCTCAGATTCGCTTAGAACAGCTGGTTGAGATTAATGTTATCCGGGAAAGAACTTTCATGAAGCTACAACCCAAAAAGTACACGAAGAAGCGGATGGAGATGGAAGTAGTGCAACAGCAGGAGAAACTTGCTAAGATCCGGGAAACCCTTGAGATGGCAGAGACTGCCTTCACCAAAGCGTTTGGAAAGTGGCTGAAGGAATGAAATGGTATGCGTTTATATTTATTTCCACTCTCACCTTAACACTATAGCTAGCTCTACAATCGGTTCGAGCCTATCTACAAAGCATTTGGCTTGTTAACTACATTGACTAAGCGGGCACAAGGCTTTAATTTACAATCCAATCTCACCCACCACGTATACCTCTGTGCAAGGCATCCTGTAATTATACAGGATACATATGATTAATACCCTGATTGCTATGTACTGTTTGAATAATAGAAATTGTCATAGTCTAGATAGGCAGAATACGATTAATGATTCCTAAAAAAAATAGTGGAGGAACATCCTTTGGAAAGCCCTTAGATATCTAACGATTTTTATACCATACAGAGTTTTGAAAAACATGAACTAGATTTTATGCGTTGTGAAATTGAAAAAGTAATATAGTGCTGTGGGTATATGCAGGACTTCCCCTGTTCCTACGGAGTACTTAGGGTATATTTAGACTGGCAGGCTAGCCTGGAAAGACCCAATTTTCTCCTTTACTGGGCTACGTGTATCTGACTAGAATTCCTGCTGTAAATTAAGCCAGAGGATAAAGTCCCGTGTGGGAGATCGTTAACTCAATATAGATTCTCTTCAGACTGGGTAGATCTTTGCTCTGAGTGATCTCTTCTTTTTTCTTCTTCCATCGCTTGGGGCTTTGGAGTTTACTCTATGTTACAATTTTATCCTCTAATGGATTCCTGTTTTGAAGCCAGCGGGAACATGCACATTTATTGGAATATGGTGAGGATATATGTGATAACCGACTGTGTATGGTCACATTGATGCCTCCCCATGTAGCGTACAGAAGCGAAAAGTGATTGTTTTATATGTATTATGTACTTTTTAGCTTGAGGAGTGTCAATGTGAGGTGAATAGATTTTAATTGATATGTAAACCCTTATCTAGTGTGGCAATTACTTTTCTCCACCCCCATCCCGTTACGTCACATATTGCCATACCTCTCTCTTGTACTCATTCTCCACACTACCCTTTTATCACTTTGCCATACAGCTTCACCACGTATCAGCACAATAGTGGCCAGTGTCATACTGGTACGCAGCCTCGTAGTTGATGCTTTCCGTCTCGGAGTTCCATACTACTCAGGTGAGATCTCGATTAATAATACCGAATTTACGGATACAAATTAATTAGTTATTGACCAGTTGGCAAAATTACAAAATACAATGGCGAAGCAAAATAGGGGCATCAAGACTAGGAGCAGCAAGTCCAACGAGAGCAACGGGTCCGAATTTTTTGCATTTTTTATTTTATGAGTTGACCTTAGAAATTTTAGTGTTTTTATTGCTTTGTGGTATGTGCTGTGTATGCATGTGTTGTGGTATTGTGTTTCCTTTGACTTAACGTATTTTGGAATTTGTCTTTGACCTTGCCTTATGTTGGAAATTTGGGAATTTTGTGACTTTCTGTTCAGGAAGTAGATTCCGTTTTCGATGTCTTTTCCTAAAGTAAGAACGTTGTAAGAAAGCTGTGTTTTCGTTACTTCCTGTCTTTTTTTTCCTGCTAGTAGCTTGGCTGTAAGGATGGACGACGATCACTGAAGGTTTCCGTGACGAGCATCTATAGAGGTGTATTCTATGTATGATGATGTTCATGCAGGCGTCTCAGCTATACTCTTGGCCGTCACGTGCTCCTGCCCATGCATATCCTGTCTCCCATGCATTGTCCTTCCTCCGATGCAACGTCCTTCACATGACCTTCCGTCCGTCCTGACATTGGCTCTCCAAGTACTAGCAAATTTCCGTGCTCCATACGCTTGGATGCTTTCAGTTCTCTATTAAAGGGACTGAATTCAATGCTCTAGTTGTTTCTTTTCCTTATATTTTCTTCTGTTTACGCAGGTTTAGTATTGACAATATTCTAGCTACACTAATTCTTCCCTGGTAATTTACACACTTTTCGTCCTACAATTCCAAGTATCTTAGTACAATTGGTTTCCTCCTGTTAGAAACCGCAAATCGTACCTAGGTACGCACTCAAGCAGATGGTACAAGCGTCCAACAGGCTAGCCACTCTCTATCAGGCTTGGCTCTTACTTACACAGTACTACCAATAGAAGACAAGTGAATACTTGGACGAGCTGACTGAGAGAAATATCCAGGTAACTCTAATCTATGCTTGTTGATGTATGCAAATAAGTAAGCTGGGTTGGATGGGTCTTTTGATAGTGGGTCTGTGAAATTTTTTTTTTAAACAAATATGCAAGCTGGTGGATACCGGGTCTCTAAATAAGGACGTTACAACAGTGGTTCTTTCTTTTGTATCTTTGTGTTTTTTATATTTATCTTTGTGTCTATTTTCCTATTTTTGCTTTTATATTCACTAGGCAGTTGTAAGTGAGGGCCAAGTCAGATAGAGAGAGCTGGACGCTCGTACTATCTGCTTTGGTGCGTACTTGGGTGCGGTTTGCGGTTCCTACCAGGAACAAGGAAATCGTACAAAGATACTTGGAATTGAAGGACGAAATGCGTAAAGGGCGAGAAAAGAATTACCAGTGTAGCTAGTATATTGTAGGTACTGAACTAGAGTAAACTGAAGAAAGTATTCTGAAAACCATGCACCAAAAACCCAACTATCTAGAGCGACGAAATTAGGCTCTTTAATAGAGAACTGAGTGCGCTCGAGATTAGTACATGAAGATCCCAGATCACTATGAGCAACGGAAGAGTCATACTAACAGGCCGACGTCATTAAACAATCCAGAACGACATCATAAATATGAAAGGTATGACTCAAGGACTGACTCCGAAGGCCGGGGGAAAACAGGAATAATGAAATTTAACAATTGTACAGGAACACGAATTCCTTACAGCAGTCTCTTTGCATGATAAAACGAAGTATTCTACTTCCTCAGTTGCTATAAATGTTAATCAATCCGCCTATTGGGTGGGAGGTATATTTGTATAAAGAGATAATATACAATCTAGATATCCCCAATAATTCCATATATGATGTATACAAGCAGTACAACTTCAAGCTTTACAAAACTATAAAACTTTGTCTACAGAAGTATATAGTGTATTGGACCCGCAGGTCGGAACTTTTTTTTTTTCAAGTCTATATGTCTTTTCTCCTCAAGGGGGAGCCCGTGGCTATGAGACGGGCAGGTCTGAATTGTTTTCTGATACAGAAGGATTATGTATATGATATAGAATATTACTGTTTACAATATTAATATCCAATAGCCAGTGAAGACAAAGACAGCCATGAATGGCGACTTGGTAGCTGTATGAAATAGTATGCGTGCAAGCGATTGGTAATACCATACTTCACGGTGAAGCGGATCATCACCGGGCAGTGGTGATTATGTAGTTTTGACGATTTCTGTTCCAATATCCAACCAAATGGGCTCAAATTTTTGGAAAGTCTTGTA
>Ga0307514_10004123_pt1 | contig 13465 bp, 15 predicted proteins | sample 16_EM_MG_FD_203088 | JGI IMG/M metagenome (GOLD analysis project Ga0307514, IMG submission 203088) | Populus trichocarpa ectomycorrhiza microbial communities from riparian zone in the Pacific Northwest, United States - 16_EM | ecosystem: Host-associated > Plants > Roots > Unclassified | place... | reverse complement strand
TAGTTATTTCCATAGATCTCAACTTAGCTGGAATGGGCCCTCACCACTGTCCTTGCATGATAATACGGGATCGCCAAAAGCAGCTAGTATATTACTGGCGATCGAATGATCATACTCGATCGGATCTAGGGCGCCGATGGGGTAATTTTCCTCGGTCATGTGTTCTCGTGCCCATTATTTTTATGTGGGTGCTTAAATCTGGTCATGCTTTTATTATTTTAGCGCATAGGTAGATAAGAGAGAACAAGGAAAAGTTAAACTTTGAAAAAGTGCACCGGCCGATAGTGTACCAGACTCTCTAATATAAATTGATGTTTAGTCTGGCTGGCACAAGCCCCCTGCCAAACAACATGTACCAGTAGGGGACAAAACTCATAAGAACGTCTGTTGATTTCTACCTTACAACGCGATTTCATAACCACAGGTTGCTCGCACATCAAGAAATTGACATTCCGTAAGCTCTTGCCTCTGGTCAATCTCTAGGTGTAAATATTTCTGCAAGAAGCGCATGAAAAGAAACGGAGAAAAGAAGAGTTTGGCTGGCGAGAGCTTGGTTGCTCTGGATTTCACCTTGTCATGCCAAGTTATGCTAAAAGCTGCATGTACCTACCCCCAAGTATGGTACATATATACCGGTATTCCGCCCGCAAAAATATCCCTGCTTCTGACCCTGGTTCTATGTTGTTACCAGTAGTGAGTTCTTATGATTTTTGTCCACCCCCGAGTACAGAATGACAGGACAGGGTCAGGTGACCTGCCTGAGTGGGGTCAACGACATCACCGACTCTACATCACCAACTCTAACGACATCACCGACTCTACATCACCGACTCTACATCACCGACTCTACATCACCGACTCTACATCACCGACTCTACTGTATATTACCGACTAGTTACATCACCGACTATATCACTGACTAGTTACATCACCGGTTGGATAGAAGGGATATATAAGGCTCGAGGGGATGAAGGAGAGAGGGACATCAATGAATACACACACACATATCTTGTCACAGAAAGCTCCCGCGCATTTGTTCTCGGTCCCAGTGCTAAAATAATTATGCTGCGGGGACTTTTTATACTCCCAGTAAAACATACATGATATTGTTCTCGGTCCCGGTCTCTTATCTACCTACGCTAAAATAATTATGCTTTCTCGGGGAGACTGGGGCCGAGAACAGTGATCTCGTGCCCAGACTCTTATCTACCTACACTCAACGAGAACAGTACATATGTGTTCTCGGTCCCAGTAAAATAATTTACATATGTAAAATTTCCTCAAACCCGCGTAAGGTTAGTCTGGCGGGCACTGGCATCTGGAAAAGTTTAATCGCGTGCGGCTTTAAAAAGTGCACTAACAAAGTTGCACCGGGCTACTCAATCCCCGTGAGTCATGGACGCCGAGGGATGCCGAGGGATGCCGAGAGATGCCATGGGATACCGAGGGGTGCCGCGGAAAAAATCTGCAATGGAAAGCGTGGGCAAGTGACAAGGGATGGCAAAGGGGCGTGTAGTGTGAGGCCCAGCATGGGGCACTGGTGTTTATATACAGCGCCGTTTCCTTCCGTAGTTTCCCTCGATAGTTTCTCTCGATCCACACCGACCGCACTAGTAAAGCCTTCATACCGACGAAAAACAATTCCTACTCTGTTCCTACCGTTTCCTGATTTGGATATTCCGGCTGTTGGTGTACCGTATACAATCTGCCCAGCGTGTCCTAGCGGTTATACTCTCCAACACCTAGGCTGGTTGTCACAACCCCCTCTAAGTTCAACACCCGCTAATACGAGTGGGTTTAGCTTCATAATGTCGACCACCGCATTAAACTTTTGGCCGACGAAAACGATTACCAACTCTTGCACTTCGATTGATCGAACTTGACTATGTCACCAGTGACAAGGCAACGGAGCCAGAGACTGGCAAAGAGGCATGGCAAGCCAGCGTCGATAAGGCATCGTCTCCATACAACTGCGAAAAGGAACTCATCCGGGACTGTGACACAGTAGCTTAGTGGCAAAAGAGGAAAACGCATGGTGGGTGGAGAGTTTGAAGGCTCTCTCCAGACTTTTTCCCTCGTCCTATTGCTGCAGGAAAACTCTCCCAGAGCAAATATACCTATTTCTATATTTGCGAATTCATTGAAATGGGAGAGGCCGTTCGACTCGACCTTTTGTTCTAAGCTGGCTAGCTTTAATGAGAAAGGGAAATCAGCTAATGGAATCTGGTACCAGGGCCTGTAATGGATGGATACCGCAGTTTAACGATTGGGAGAAGTTATGGACAATTTCCTTCAGAAAAGGGATTATTCATGTCTTTAACATGGACAAACGAGTTTGCTCTCACGCGAGACCTCGGGGAATGGACGAAAATCTGGAGGTATTTTTGGAAGTTGTGATCCCGAGACTCCTTAGCTCATTGGGTGGGAATTATCCAGCCTTCCCTTCTTCATGGCGATTTATGGACGTTTATTTGAGCCAAAGCCGTACATTCCATTATAAACGCTGGATAATTCCCAGTGAGCCAAGGAGTCTCGGGATCAAAACTTCCAAAAGTACCTCCAGATTTTCGTCCCCTGAGGCCTCGCGTGAGAGCAATTTCGTTTGTCCATGTTAAAGACATGAATAAACCCTTTTCTGAAGGAAATTGTCCATAAGTTCTCCCAATTGTTTAACTGTGGTATTCATCCGTTACAGGTCCTGATACCAAATTCCATTAGGTTATTTCCCGTTCTCATGAAGCAAGCTAGCCAGCTTAGAACAAAGGTCGAGTCGAATGGTGGCAGTTCCTCTCCCTTTTCAATGAATTCTCAAATATACGTCCATAAATCGCCATGAAGAAGGGAAGGCTAGATAATTCCCATAATGTTTGGGGTTTAGTCTGACTGTACCATCTCGAAGGTTCACAGTACTTCCTACCAGCCCGGGAGATCCTGACCCTCAAACCGCAAAAAAAGCAGAAGGGTAAAATAAAAATGAACTCTCTACTCTTCTAGAATCTTCGCCCCGCACGCTCAGCACGCTCCGCACGTTCATCACTCGCATGGGCACTCTTACGCGAGTGTTATCCTCGTTCTCCGTGATAGAAAAGCTGTACACACGGTCTTCTCGGTATTTTTGACACTCCTGAATCTTCCGCCAGCTCTCACGACTCTCCGGAACTCATTTGCCCATACTAGGCATCTCAGACAGTCTACGGCTTCTTCATAACCTGCAGAAGACCAAGTTTCTAGCTTCAATGCTCTCTTGGAATCCAAGTGTCCTTTGTTTTGGAGACTGGATGAGATCTGGAGGACCCGACCAAATGTGACACCGATTTTGATGGCAGATTCAACCCAAGTTCCGACACAACCTGTGCCTAGTTGTTAATATATCATATACATCTGCCATCACCTACGTAGCTCAGACTACCTCGCCCCCATCCTGGTCCCCCGCCTCGGCTCTGGTCTCGCACACGCCGTGGACCTCCACCCATACTATCTTATGATAGCCGCGTAGTTCACCACTACGCGACCTTCCCCCCCCCGCCATCCTGTCCCCGGTCAAACCCGCTGCCAGTCCATAACAAGAACGCCGTGATTCTAAACAGCTACGTTGACAAAGCCAGTGATTATAATAGGTAGATTTAGAGAAGGAGGATAGGCGCATCCAATTGAAGAGGGAAATATATAAGGAGCGGATAGCAGCAGATAAAAGACGATTAGAAGCGAAGACCGGCGATTTGAACGTCAATTGGAAGTACAAGAGAGAATTGCAACAATTCAAACGGAGGCACATGCCAAACAAGCAGAAATCCAAGCGGAGTGTTAGGAATTCGTGTTCCTGTACATTCGCTAATTTCATTATACCTGTTTTTCGCGATATCTAGTTACTGAAGGCTACGATATCACGGGCCCCCGCAGTTGTCCGGACTCGGAGTCATTTCTTGAGTCATACGTTTCATATTTGCGATGTCATATCAGGGTCATGACGTCGGTCGCTTGATATCTATGACTCTTCTGTCGCTCATAGTGATTGGCAATCACCATGGCTCTTCATGCACTAATCGGGCGCTGTCAGTTCTCTATTACAGAGCCTGATTTCGTCGCGCTTTGGATAGTTTTGCTTTCGGGTGCATGGTGCTTTTTACTGTCTTTACCGAACTGTCCTTTTTTCAGTCTTTTCTCTTTACGCGTTCTTTTCTCTACTCCACTCTACATAGTTAGTATATTCAATATACCCGCTACACAAGTGCATAGGCCTAATCTGCTAGAAGATATTCATGATTGTTGAAGTATGATGTGCGGTTTTTGTAGAGGTTTGAATTTTTGAATGCAGTTGAATCATGTGCTGCTGCTGTATACCCCATACTGACATATATAAAACGTCGATTCCAATCACAAATTGCTTGGAGGTTAATGCCATATTCCTTCTTTCTGGAGAAATAAGCTTCTGGATCTACTTGAGGATTATCACGCAAAATGATAATTGACCCACCCAAAAACCCAACACAATTTTGGAAGATCCTTTGACACCCTCCTGTATTTCGATCCTCGGCAGATTGTGTACGCTCTTGCAATGAAGACCACTTAACATATATTGGTAAGAGCTTGCTAATAACCCATAGAGAACGCCATAAGTATGTACAGTACCTATAGCTCCCTTGGAAATATTCAAAGCAATTTTTGACCGCTACAACCCTCCTCCTCCAGTACTTCCAAGAACATATAACGCGACTGCTAGTTGTTAATAGATAGGACGAGGTTTCTTTTTTGAGGTAGGTTCTGTTGGCCACATTGGAGTTATGAGCTCTATAAGAGCCCAAAAGGAAGTTCGATGCATCCTAAATTGTTTTAAGAATGCTTGCTCTGGATAATTCTTAATCAAGTTTTCCAAAATTGATATTTCACCAACTCCATGATGCATGTGCCTCCCAGCGCTGATTCCTCGACTAGCAATATAGTGACGTGCTGATACTATCTTATAGACCACCCACAGCTCCTCCAGCATCTCAATGAGGTCTTTTCCGCTGTCATATTTAATCAATTGTATGAACTGTTCCATCACCTGAATGATATTGGCTAGGAATACACTCCGTTGAGTAAATCGAGGCATTTTATGATGGTAGGTAGTTGTGATATAGAGCTGACTAAAGATACATTACTGAGAATTCTGCATTTTGAGGAGTTGTGCTATATAAGGCTAGTTTTGTCATGCCAAGGCGTTGCATACCATCACCTGGGTTTTTAATTAACCACTACTTATACCGGGGCACGGTGTCTACGATCACGTGGCCCTCCCCTCTCTTCGTCACTCTGCAACTGCTCTTTTCCTTTTCCTTTTCGCCTCCTCTTCCTCCTTCCTTTCCTCATCCAACGTCTTGTATATACCTCAATACACCACACTTTACGTTTCTGCCCCTGGACAGTGCTGGACGGCCTGCCTACATCCTCACCCTTCCTTCGTCCTTGTCCATCGATCTTACGCCGGTCGTACCCCTTAGGCAGCCCCCGTACTCCAACTCAGGCAGTTATCTGGATTACAGGTACCTCGGCCAATGAATGTACATGATCGGATTGGAGAGACAGGTACAAGGATACTCTGATAACGGTACTACTAATATATACCACATCCACTGGGAAAGAAGACTCCATGTCACTTTTTAAGACATAGGTCAAGCTTACGCAGGAAAGTCGATGTGCAAGGTCAAAAAGAAAGTGGCTTTAACGTTAGCTCAGCCTATGTCTTAAAAAGCGACATGGAGTCTTCTTTCCCAGTGGATGCGGTAGATGGGAAATCTCTCTCGCTCCCCACCCTTCCTATAATCTGCCCCAACCACGCCCATCCCTGCTGCCTCAACTGCACAACTCTCACTTTAAAATCCTTACCCACTCTTTCTTTTCTCCCAAGCACGGAATGATGTACATATGCAAATTCAGACCCCCCCACCCTAACTTTATTGGCTGTGCTTCTTAACAGAGAAGAGATGCATTCATGAGATTTATTTGGGAAGGAAAACTAGTCTAAACACACCCTCCGACCACCTATCTACCCTCCTCCTTTTTCTCATGCAACTGGGATAGTCCTGGACCGCAACTCCCTAATGGGCTGAGGAGAACTCACTGACAGGTTAGCGAAGATTGTCATGTCCCCTCAAATTGGGACTCCCACCACACTCCGATGTACTTTTACGTAAAGCCGACATAAACCAAGCAAGTAGGTACCTCGCCCCTAATTCACAAGGAGCACAATATTTAGTGATATTTACATACATCGCTAGATATGTACAAGATAGGAGGGTCATCAATATTCGTTGTCAACCGTCTTCATGATAACTCCAGGTAGGATGGGAGATAGCGAATCATCCAGTCTGCACTCCGGACCTTAATCTTACTGACTACCTCAAGAAAACTCTGCATCAAAAGTTGCTTCCTTTCCCTGTGGACCAGCAGCTGTTAGAAAGAGAATAGCTGGGCGAAGAAGATATTCTTACCAGTACTATAGTCAATTCCAGATCATCTAACCTCGACGAATTGCTACCGTTATTAGCACTGAAGGATGGTATAGCATAAGCTTACATACTGTGGATAGTCTGACAATGTATGTAGATATCCCCATTCTTGCGCCCAAACTAGTTAGCACGCAATCCTTGTCTGGTATCATACATGTGCTAATCGTTGCAGTGTGCAGAATATGGTGACTAAGCGAAAACTATGGTAAAACATAATTTCTGCAACTTGTTTGTTGACTCATTAACGAGGGGGTACCTAATGAAATATGCTCATATATGTACAGTATATACATTATGTGGTATGCTTGTAAGTAAGCATGCTTGTAATGAGGTAGCCGTAGTCCCCACTAAGGCTCGGCAACTCCGAGTAGAAAGAGATTACACCAGGGCAGGGACTGGCCCGTGTGGGAGAGAGATGCCCCCGGTAAACCCGGGAGCTGCAGTCCATCGCCATACTCTAGATAGGGTGAATGCGATTAAAAAAGAGATTACCTACACCGTATCGCGAGACTGCCCAATCTCATGTGGCATAAAAACCTTGGCGAATTTCGCTTAGTCACCCATGTAGTACTGTAGCATGACAGATACATACAAATAGACGGTCCGCGACAAAAACAGACGCCATTGGCCAAAACATAACTCCAAATACCTATTTCTGGCCTCATGGTCATATATATAATTTTCGCTGGGTATTGCCACAGACCACTCGATGGAAGTTGGTTAGGAAAATCATGAGGGGGCGTTATGCCATTGTGTGGAGCAAAAGCAGGAGATGTACGAGTACAGGGAAGCCAAGACCAGTGAAGCCAATGAGCAAGAGACAGAAGGGAAGAGAGGGGCTGAGGGACTCTAGGCGGCAATTGAAGAGGAGGAAATGTGAGAAGGATTGAGACGAGGATTTGGGTGGGATGGAAGGAGCCCCTAGGCGCGAATGAAACAAATTTAACAGATGGAAAAAAGGTCTGGCATATTGTGACTCTACTTCGCCGATATACGCAAAACGCTAAAGTTTACAATATCCCATGGTGAAGCTATCCATCGCTTTGATCTACTATGCAGAATACAAACATACCTACCCTAATACTATGTAGTATTGTAAGATAATAGGCTATGAACAGAGGAATTGTGATATGCGTAAAACTGAAAGCTAGGTATGGTGCTACTACTCCGAGAATTTTTAAATTGTGAATACTTCGGTCATTCTACTTCGGGATCCCAGGTCGACGCTGAGTACCTACCATCGCGATGCGAGGGTATCATCTATTGAGAGGTAATCGCTAACTACTACTAGAGAATGGACAATGCAGTACCATGTCATTTTGCATCCTTTTACTAGTCCCTCTCTGTACCATACCCCTCAATAGGTTCTAACTGCCTATCAATTCGGGGAGTAGGATACTGACACAAAGGGAATTCCTTGTAACATCAGGAGTTTCATGCTGCGATTTAGCAGGTATCTTGTGTCACAACCCCAAACTCAAACCCCAAATGAAGCTATTTTTGCCTTGATATACCACTACGAGAATAGTGTTACACGAATGCTACAAATATGCACACCCAACCATCCTCTATCCTGGGTAGAACCATGTCCTCTCGATTCCATAAAACAACATCCCTTAATCCGCCACAAGCGTCGCTTACCCTACTCTAGATCTCACACCTGGGATAGGTTAGTGGAAAATGCGTGAGGCATAGCCACGAAATAATCATAACCTTGTAAAGGCACAGGGTACTATAGTTAGACCCTATAGGAGTTGAGCACAAGCATTGAGCCCAGATGTTAATGGTACATCCCCAAAATTCTCGTACATAATATATGGTCTATAAGTAATTGAATATTGCTTGACCTTAATAACTAAGGTTTACACATACCCCTATCAAATCCACCCTCAGCAGATATAGCTATGCTCTGGTATTTTAATTCATCTGTTCTAGCACATACCGAGGGTTGCCACACATCAAAACGTCCAGCAGGTACCCCTTCTGCAAAGGAATATACATATCCTGCCAACACTCTTCCAGGGTGAACTCGCGTCATAAGCAACTTCATATGACACGAGATTTCTTATAGCGCGAGATATATACAAAAATTAGGACATGTCCGAGCGAGCCTAAAAAATCCTGTGATGACAGATTTATGTTCTTCCCTTCGGGCCATGTCTTGTAGAGTCTCAATATTCCGCTTATCTTGATATAGCACCGCCTCCAGCTGCTCGCTCGCCTTTCTGTGAATTGAGATGGAGGCTTTCAAGTGCAACCTTATAGGAAATTCTATGTACATCATCAACATCAGGATCAAGTGGTAGGTATCTAAAACACGGGTTTCTTCTTGCTCTTGTTCCGCCCATGTCAACGAGTTTGGACCTGCTTAGATGACATAATTACCTGCTTTATACTGAGTATTTTCACTAATATATTGAGCAATCTTTACATACAACAGCAGGTGGATGATAATTTATCCTAACAGAGCAGGTGTAGCCAAGTGTAACGACATATTGTTCACTTAATTTCGATCAGAGCTTACTGAGAATCAATATGCACAATGTGATTGATGCGATGTGTGGCTCTGGGGTAAATGTGCGGCTCCAGTGATATACTATGCATTACTAAGCCAATAATTAAGAAATTTAAGAGTTTCTTATTTCCTCCTTATAACTGTACACTTAAGCACTCGTGAGTAACCAGGTTAATAACCCAGCTAATACCTAACTCATCTACAGACCGAAATTCATGAAACACCTTGTGCATATCCAGCCGGTTGGGGGCAGGGACTGGCCCGGCGGGTGAGAGAGGCAACTGGCAACAGCGTGCTGCAGTCCATCGTCATAGTCTAGATAGGCTGAATACGATTAATGAATCAAAAAAAAAAAAATATCCAGCCGGTTCAGGTTGAGGATCAGATAACCCAAGCTAAGCACGGGGAGTTTTTATACCACAGGGCGATGCCCCCCAGGAACAAATGCCAACTTGTTCGGGAAGCAGGGGCACGAAAGTGCCCACCCGCCATGCCCGCCACACTCGCTACAGCCGGCCACCAAGGCGCCTTTTTCAACAATTTGAGAGCGGTGCATGCCAACAAAAACCTCGTCGGAGCAAAGGACTCCAACCTTAGTGCCCTCATGCAGCACAACCCAGCTACTACAAGGCACCAAACTATGAGTAAAGAAACTATAGATGATAGAACCATCAAACTGCCCACCCCAATTCAACTCGGTGTCATGCAGAGGAAAAAACCGAAGGTTGACCGACATGCCTGGGTAGAGTGGCTCTGGCTTAGGCTGAACTACGGCGAGGTAGCTGTTTGATTCTTGGTCTGCTGCACCCTTCCTGATATATGCACTCATTTTGTAGCCAAAAAAATTGAGTTCCTTGGGCACACTTTCCCCTAATTCCCACACAGCCCGAATCTCCCGGTTCGGGACACGGAATACTGATGATGCATTGGGTAACCTCAGCTTGACAAACGGCTCAGGGGAGTCTCTTAACTGCGCCCAGGTCGGAAATATGCCAAAGAGTCCCGTGAATGGACAGTTGAAGAAGAGCTCTGCCAACACGGTTACTGGCGCAGTTTGAAGGCAGCGCCTCCATCCTTGCTCGACACTCTCATTCTGTGAATACAGTGGCAACTCCTCGAAGTGTAATAAGTAGCTAAGTCCAGCAATCTTGTCAATCTCCTTGGACGCACGCCGGCAGCCCATCTCCCTTGCCAGCCCTATGATACCTCGACTAGGGTTCAGCGTACCCAACCCTTCTACTTCATGCAAAAGTTCCCGAAGCTTTTTACTGATACCTCGCCACATGGATATTGTGTTTAGAGGATTCGACCAGGCGTCTAATATCCCACCATTCATCATCCTCGGAGTTGACTCTTGCAATGTCCAAGCCCGATTGAGCCAATGATGTGGGTCATCCCACCCCGTTCTGTGGAATGGTTTTCCCAGTCCGTTAAAATATCGTAGAACCCCAACCGCATTTTTGTAGACATTTCCAATGGTTGGGACATCAATACCTATCTCATCAGTATGCCGCTCCCCTGTCGGGTCTTGACCTAATTCAAGGCTTTCCAACAGGGGTTCTGGACCAAAGTAAAGGGGCGAGGCGCCCCCAGGCCTGTCCTTGGGCCAGGGGCAGGGCTGCCGAAGGCACAAAATGTCAAGCCAGCAATACCTACTGGATGGGAAGTGCCCAAGCACCTCGTTTCTGATGAGCTCCAGCTCGACACCTTTAGGAACTGGAACAGGCCATGCCCCTTGGTTGATGGGTGTGTAAATATATTCGAGCTCCTCACCTTTAACCCAACTATGCGATATAGCCACATACTCCGGGGAGCATGGAGTGTCTGTGTTCCATGGCAACTGGAACAAATAAACTGGGATAACACGGTTGACCTTGAGGTCCCACAGGCGGCGCGGAAAGATCTCGTATGGAGCCGTAACGATACGACGATGGTTATCCACGTAGTGCTGCCGCATCTTGCTGTGTAATGAGTACTGTACTTCTAACATGCCTGGATTCAGGGGGCTCGTAGGTGCCCCTCCTTGAGTTGCTGGCGATGTTCCCAGGCCTGGAGGAAATCTCCTGCACCGCCCAAAACCAAACCAGTGAGTTATCAACGTGCAGGCAATAGGGAAATCAAGCGCCTCCATAATACCACTGATTGGAATCATTTCCGAGGCTGCGCTCATGCTGTTAGTGGCCTCTCCAACTCCGGATGTTTGTGGTGCCGTGGGGTTGTCTTGAACTTCTACGCCGCGTGCATGTGCAGCGATGCCCGAGGTGGGAGGCGTGAAAATAGCGTTCTCAAATAAGAACGTTGTGAGAAGGCTTGCCATTGCTGCTGACGGTGGAACATTGCTGAATCGCAGCCCCGAGTCCCCTGGAGAGAGGATCTTCCCTATAAATGGCAAATGGTATCTCTGCATGCTTATTGGAATTTTGTCATTCCAACTACAGATTGCAGTGAATCGCTGAGCGGTGGAGGTGCTGTTCGAGAATATGGCTAGGAGAGTACCCCATATAATTAGTACAAACCTAGAAACGTAATTAATCCACAACTCATGATAGTGGCGCCGATGAAATCAGGCTAAAAAAGTTAATCGTCCTTACAAATAATATCAGGAGGTTCAAAACTAGAAAGCTTGTTTTTTACCCCTGCCCAAATATCGATAACAATCAGGGAAGCAGTCCGCGATGATACTTCCCTTCCGAGTCTGGATGATTCAGGCGTATTGGTCTGTGTCATGTACATGAGCACGGTACCCTAAAGACTACTTAGAGGTATAGAGATTGACAGCGTACCATGACATATGCAGAGCACCAGCCGCAGCCGCAGGCCAATGGTAATAACGGCGGCACTTCCGAGGAATCCCAACTCGTCGATATGGATATGGTAGGGTCAGCCCTAGGCCGTACCGGCTGAGTCTTTTTCAAGCTGGAACCCAATTTAATTACAAGTAAGCACTCAGGAACAACTCGTTCAAGGCACAGCACCCTCTGCCGGAGTATTGTAATTACCACTGAATCCCATGCTTCACCTAGAAACTTAAACTATCAGCTTATGTGATCCTTCAGACTGAGAGATGATACTCGCCTCCTTATGGCGTGCCAATGCGTCTTCCCTTGAGAAGGTCCTCTCAACACTGCAAATCTCACATCGGAACTTCGACTCGGGGCCGCGGTGAATTCTTTCATGTCTAGCAAGGTGTTCAGGTCTGCGGAAAACTCTTCCACACCCCCTCGTGGTGCATGGATACTTGTACTCCTACCACTTCCCCTTAATATATAGGTATAGCTAGAGTGATTTTTCATGGGCTCCGTTGAAGCAAGTTCAGAAACACTTACTTTCCGGTTGGAACTAGTAGACTCCAGCTCCCCGTGGGTGCGTCTGGTGTGCTTTAAAGCGCCTTTAAAGCTGGGGGACGGCCCGGGATTCCCAAAACCCGGTTCATTACCTGTCCATGTAATATCATTAGTACGATTTAATTTCACGATCGACAACGACAGGTGTTAGATAACTCTGTTCCCACTTTACTTTGCCCTCAACCTGATTCATGGATTCGTGTTGGTCACACCCCCCAGATAGCTCTATGTCTCGCCATTGCCTTGCGCTATATGCGAACGCTGACTTCTAAAAAAAAAAGGATAGGCTCACGTAAAACATTAGTAGAAGCCCAAGGGAAGCCATTCTCATTACTCAAGCTCGATGCCCCACTCGGCGAGTCTGCAGGTGACAGAATTGGTGATTCATGAGGCGAGATACTAGGAAACTCAAGGGCGAACGATCCAGCTGGGGATGGAGTTCGCAGCCTAGATTTTCAAAGCCATCAGCATCGAAAGACGAATAAAATTCCACATATGTCGACTCCAAGTTAATTGCGGGATCCTGCCTAACAAATGGGAAAGAAAACTCTTCACCTTGGTGGTGGCTCCCTCCACCTCGTTTCTGGTATGGACGACTCTGGTGACCGGCTACGAGAACGCGACCGGCTACGAGAACGCGACCGGCTACGAGAACGCGACCCCCTCACAAGGTCGTACGGACACATTATATTCTGTAGATCACTAGAGCCGAAAGCCGTTGAATTCGGGTGCTTAACTATAGATGAACTCCGGACGGTAAATATTTGAAAAATGAAAATACTTATATGTGGTTCATATCTGGGTTATACACCGGAAGTCAGCCCCACGCGATAAGATGCCTGGGATGTAATGCGCAATGACAAATGCAAAACACATTGGCGCAGACGGCGGCTGAGCCAGACTTTTTTTTTTTTTGAGCCATATGCACCTGTGGAGCCTCCACGAGAGGCAGTGCAGCCAGACTACGGAGTATAGGTATACCTTAGTCTCGGAACCGCTACCTTTTTGTGTAGCGCTGTACCGCTGCCGCTCTGATATACCGCATCTATTGGCGAATAACGATCCATGTCACATTTTAAGACATAGGCAACGCTAACGCAGAAAAGTGTAGGTTGGTT
>Ga0307514_10004122_pt1 | contig 13468 bp, 8 predicted proteins | sample 16_EM_MG_FD_203088 | JGI IMG/M metagenome (GOLD analysis project Ga0307514, IMG submission 203088) | Populus trichocarpa ectomycorrhiza microbial communities from riparian zone in the Pacific Northwest, United States - 16_EM | ecosystem: Host-associated > Plants > Roots > Unclassified | place... | reverse complement strand
TACAATCGTTGTTAGAAGGTCAAAGAGAATTTGAGTCACACTTCCATATCAAAGGGTTATTTGCACCAAGAAGATATCCTTCTTATGTGTATGAAGAGAATTACAAGGAAAGATAGAAACCCTTGAACTGTGTAAGCTGTCAGGATGCCATGAGACAAAACTGCCACTAAGACCGAGGACGTAGTCCTACTAAACAGGCACCAAACTGATAGGGGGTGGTTTAAGTACGAATATTCAGGTGAGTACAATAAAATTCAGAAGAACTGAGTTCGAGGAAGAAAAGCATAAAAGAAGTTTGATTGCCCACCTTAAAACACCCTCAGGATCAAAAGGAGCATGACACCAGGAAGCTGAATTGTCAGGAACTTGGCCATCGGTGGACATATTGCACTCCTTATAAAGTGAAATTTCATTATAGTCAATGGATTACGTGAACGAATAGACACAATATAAAGTGAACAGCTTAGGATACCTTCAGGTTTCTGTAAACAGGTTTTTTATATAGGTGATCAATGCCAAGTATATAGCGATCAATCATTCCAGCTGAATTACAAGCAGGTCCAAGATCGCCTCTTAGAGAACATTTTACCTGTGTCAATTTGGGTAAGTAGGGATGCATGCAATCTCATGAACTGGACATCAAGTGATAAAATTTTAGGGTCCTCACCATGTAAACGTAGCTGTGATTTGTCGGAAACACAGAAGAAGTTGCATTGGACATTTCAAATTGCCAATCTGGAACATATAAACCATACAATAACCCCAGGTATATTGCAGATAGTGAAAATGCCACACACCTAGAAAACAGAAATCTTTTAGTCAATGAAACAGGAAAGGAATGCAAGTTGTTGGCTATAGTAGTTCATTCTGCCTACTAAATTAAAGGAAACAAAGAATCAGCAATCATCATATCAAAAAATGATCTAGGTTGTAAAGGAAATAATCCATCGAGTCTCTTGATCTAATCATATCTGTCCATCTTCCACTCAGTGCTCCTTATATTATGAAACACGAATCCGCATGCCAGTGGCATGGTCTTTCTTCCATGTACATGTTTTTCTTGAACATGAGTTATTCAATTCAAATCAATCCCACTTACAAGCTCATGAAAGTAAGAGAGCGAAAGGAAACAAGGTCTGATACTTAGCATCAACATTAGAATGAGATTATCAAAGTGAAAAGATGCTGTTATTACACATGGTTTATATTTGAAGTTTTAGAGCGAAACTCAATTTCAAATGTTAAGCTTACCAATGCCAGTAATAACTCTTGAGAAAGCTTACTCCTCTCCGTGTTCGACATGAAAGCCAAATCTCACATAAAGCAGCAACTATGTATCCAACAGATATTTTCTGGCTTGAAAGACAGCTAACACAAGTTAAGAAATTGCGAGCATTATATACAGAATGAAACATGCAACTTGTTAAAGGAATCAAACAAAGGCCATAATAGTCATGTGCAGTGCTTTGAGTATCATGCGGGTACTGCTAAGGTGTATGTCCTTGCACCTGACCAGAATGACAACGACAAAAAGTAGAACAGTATGTTTGTAATGTAGTAGATACATATCAGTGTGGCTAATTACCCTGCCCATCCACTTCAGTTGATCAGGAAACTGATGTGGCTGCTTGTATGCAATCACTTCTTTAGCAACATCTCAAGGCAGAGTGAAGTTTCCCAGTATTTCCTCATAAAATTGACACTCCTCTATACTACTCTCTATACTTGTCCATGTGAGGAGTCAAATTAAAATCAGTACTAGCAATATATGTGTGTGTCAAAACGAAATATATGCTAATGAAGGCAAAAAATCCCAAAAGCAAAGAACCATGAACAGATTATTTCTCACTGGAAAACTCTCCAGTAGTTCAGTGTCATCGATTGAAAAATCAATGCACCTGCAAAATTCCAAGCCAGCGTATTCTTTTCATGTCAACACCATACGTCAAGGAATTTATTCCATGAAAGTAGCCACCTGAATTCAAAAGGGTGTGTGCCATATTACATACAGAACTCATTGTAAGATTTCACTTCCCGAGTGCATGGAAATTATTGATAAGATTACCTTGAATAACCACACCTAGCAAAAATAGTTTTATTGCCTTTAGCACTGCCTTCCATGTGGCTTCGATTCTGTTTGGTACTTTCTGAAAACGTATATAGACAGAAAGCTTTCGATTCAAGTGAACCAGGAAGCACAAATGTCTTTTCTTAAATTAAGAGTGAGTGATATTACCTTGTAAACAAGTGCAAGAGAAACTCCAGCAATAAAAAGAAAGAAGGGCATCACAGAATCTGCCAAGTGAAGTCCATTCCAAGGAGAATGAGCAATAATGGGAATAATCGCCCCACCATAATCAACTAGCATCATTAGCTGAAAGCAACCAATATCCAATGCAAATCATAATCAAGCTTAGTTATTCATGAAGCTTGCATCATGCATGCTTCGACTTATGAACCAAACGAAAAGTTCAGGTTAAGGCAAGCTTTTCAATTCTTGATTTCAAGAGAGTAGACTTTGCCAAATTTTTCTCAGAAAACAAACAGAGCGACCCCAGAAAGTCAAGCCAGTTCAAGAAAATAAAACACAATTCAGAGCTTTTAAACTAAACCAAGATTGATATATATATATAAAAAAAAGAAGAAGACAGGGAGCTAAGAGCTTACAAAGACGCAGAGACCACGAAATACATCGAGAGAGGCAGCACGTGGGGGTTTCTTACTGGTATGTAGTTGTTCTTCAATGTCTAGCAATGGCTTGTGTAATAAGTCTGCCATTATTTTCAGTGAAGATCAAAAGACCATGTTAATTTACAGAGCAGACAAGTAAAGTGAAGAGGAAGGTGGCCTAGGGGAGGACAAAACCTGACGTGGCATAGGGTGATTGGTTACATAAGAATGCCAGAGGCGACATTAATAGAAGTCGTTATTTTGGTTAAAAAAATATATAGATTTATTATTACAAGTCCACAAATGTTTATATCTCTTCGGATTCTTTTTTCATATTATAAATTAGGACTAATAAAAAGGAAAAAAGAAGAAGAATTGAACTAGAAAAAAAACTAAATTAATTAGATAGCGTTTATTTATTGTTTTAAGATTAAAAAAAACCAAGATAGTATTTGATTAAAAAAAATAAAAATAAAAAATAAATATATTTTTAAATAAATTTACGTGTTTTTAAAACATAATATCAGAAGATATGTTACTCTATGATCATTGTATTTATTTATTTTTATATCAAAATAGTAACAAAACTCTACTAATTACAGACTCGCAATTTTCTTCTTCTCGGTTCAATTCTCTCTTAATTATGCTCCATGTTCTCAATCAATATAAAATTTATAAATACATTGGAAAAAGAATTCAGGACCTATCTTGAGCTCATTTATAGAGATTGTGGGCCTGAGCGATGGCCCTTAAACCACTAGAAAGGATCCACGGGCTCCATCATTCCCTACTAACATGTTCAATTGACAATTCTCTCTCTCTCTCTCTCTCTCTCTCTATATATATATATATATATGGATGAATTGCTCGTATTTTAAAAATATCGATTAAATATTTCAATGTAATCACATGAAAACCTATTATTAAAAAAACAAAATTATTTTGTTGAAAGAAACATTACAAGATATAAAATTTATAAATTATCCTTATCAAATACCATAATATATATTATTTTTAACCGTTGAGATAATTTTTTCATTGTTGGGCCTCCTTTAATTCCGATGCCAAGAGCAGGCCTTGAGCCCATGTCTTGTAATCAAGCCTTTGGCATGGTCTTATCAATGTAAGCTTTCCTGTTTTTTTGAAAGAAGGAGTTGGAGAAAAATCATTCCAAAGCCTGAAGTCTGAGAGATTCAGTACCCCGTAAGAAGCAGTGACCGGAGAAGATGATCGTGTGTGTCGCGGTCGTCGGTCATCAGGTACACCGCCTTCCATCTCCCACATTCATTCTATGATTATCTAATCTTTTGATGAAATCCGATGACTGTCTGTCAAACAGAACAATCCACTGTACATACAGAGTTTTACTGAAGCAGATGATGCACTCAAGCTCCACCACATAGTTCACTGCTCCCTTGACGTTGTTGATGAGCGAGGTTGGCCTTATTTATGCTTAATTTGGTTCTAATTGACCCATATGTGTGTAGATTTATTATTTTTATGAACTGGGATGTGGCTTAATTAAAAAATATTTGTTAAGATTTATTGTTTCCGTGAACTGGGTTTGGCTTGTTTGAGATTTTTTTCAAGATTTGAGCTTCTGGGTTCATATTTTTTCTAGTTGGTTTATGGCATTATTGTAAGTTGTTAACAAATTTGGAGATTTGAGCTTCAGGGTTCATAATTCTCAGATGCATTTTAATATGCCTTTTGTTTTGTTTGGTATCTGATTGTGACTGAATTTGTGTAGTGAATAATCCAAAGAAATCTGGGCTGACATTGAATGAGACATTTCTTGGATTGCTTTATCCAACCGAGAATTATAAAGTGTAAGAAGTTTTTTTGGTTGTTCGATGGTTGAAATTGCTTCAGCATAGTGTAGTTTATGGCGAGGTTGGTGTCCTGATATAATTTATTGTTGTTGCTGTTGTCTTCAGGTATGGTTATTTGACCAACACGAAGGTGAAATTCATCTTGGTCACAACTGATTTAGATGTCAGAGATGCAGACGTCAGAAATGTAAGCATTTCTCTGCGTGTAGTCTTAATTTACTTGTAGGATCCAGATTAGAATTCACTTTCTATCTCAATTCTATCCCATGACTATGCTCTATTTGTTAGAAGCTTAGATGTGGCATTGCTAAGTTGTGCCAACACATTGTGCATCAAGCTCCACTGGATATTGTAGATGTGATTTTCTTAATAGCAGTGCAGGGTTCTTTGCACAAAAGTAGATGTTATTTCAAATTTGCTTAGACAGCTAAAATCCAGTTAACTTTTCTATCCATGTCTGGCGTGGCAATGGTTGTTGGGTCTTGTGGTAATTTTGAGATCTCACAGCTTATCTACTTAAGAGAGTCTTTCTGGAGATCTTACAACTTGTTTTTCACGTGTCATAACTGGAACAACATTGCACATAGTATATCTCAAATATTGGAGGTATGGTGATGGGGGACAGATTCTAATAATCTGCCTACAAGGGCTGCAAGCTCCTTAAATTATCTGTTCTATCTTGAAGCAGTTGGAGGTGGTGGGGATTGTCCACCAAGTTTCCATCAATAATTCTGCTGTACTTTGCATGGAAATTTTTGTTTGTTTTGCTGATTGTTTGGCCTCTCTTCCGGGCTTTGAATTAATTTTGAAGTCATATATTTGACCATTCCAGCCATTGTATGCAATAGGAGCATCATAGTGGAAAAGTAGAAGTGTTTATATTGTGTGAACTAGATACTAATATAAAGTGAATGTGATGGGTTGTTCTATGAAACAAGGTTTCTCTGTTACCAAAAGGACTCAAACCAGTCTATGGAGACCCTGAGATATCCCACCGATTTTTGTGTCAATGTGGCTGTTACTTATCTGCCAATTAATCATCAAAATGATAGCATAAGTGCATAACTACTTGCTTGGTATGAGTCGTGCCTGATTGTTTCTGTTTCAATATTTTCTTGGTGCTTTTGTAGTTTTTTCGGAGATTCCATGCTGCATATGTGGATGCAGTTTCAAACCCTTTTCACGTCCCGGGTAAAAAGATCACGTCCAGAACTTTTGCAGAAAGAGTAAGCAACATCGTCAAGTCATTTGGTTTGAGCTCAGCAGGCTAAATTCAGCGACTTCCACTTCTAAACCTGCTGGATTCCTTCATGCAACCATTGGATATTGCCATTTTCTTTTCATTACCCTTTTCATGCTCTCTGCTTTGGATAGTAAGTGAACAAATATATTGTACTAAATTGGAATCTGAGTTGCAGCTAAGAAAAAACAAGTGATTTTACCTCTTAATTAGAGATGGTTCATTTTTATTTTTGTGCATATTATGCTTGAAAAAACTTGACAAAAATCACAAATGTATCTTTGTGTGTTATCTTTTCGTTCTATATTTTGATGTATGCTATATTTACTATGACATTATTTGCAATAATGTTAAACGATTAGTTGACTGGCTCCCATCCAACTCTTGCATCTATATATTTGCCAAGCAGACACAATACAGTCGCAGCCGTGCTGGACAATAGGGAAGCATTCCTCAGTCTATTTTCTTTTTGGCTTATTATGTTTCAAGTCGTAGCTTCATTGATAAGCATTTCATTCAGAATCCGGAAGCACTCAGCTAAAGAAAATTTATTCGTCCCTGAAAAAGGGAATGGCTTGAGAGCCTGATGAGGTTCATCGAAACCCAAAATGAATATTCCTTTTTTGACAAACTGAATTGGGAAGGAACCACACAAAAGTGGGCACTAACCCGACCTCCGAGATCACAATGGGAGCTAGGAAATGATATCACTAAGCAGGACACATCAATTTGCGTGCTTGCTTTTATATCTCGATCCCGTCTCCATGTCTTGGGTATCCTGACGTAGGTACCTGGGCTGAAAGAACCTCACCGAATCAAGATTTAAACATTTTCTTGAAATGACAAGAAACTAATATCATAAGTTTCATAATTCATTAAACAGAACCCCTAACCTTGATGGGAGTAAACCATGAGGGAGTGTAGAGAGGTGGAGAACCTCGTATGGGAAGGCCAAAACCTGCCCACCTACTGGGGAAAAGGGCAAACAGAATAAGACCATAGCTTGCTTAATGCTCATTGATTTTCCATCACCTTTGCAGCCTCATGAAATCACTTGGTTGCAAAGATTGCCTTGTAAAATCTTATATTTTTAGTTCCCAGTGTTCTTCGTATTATACGATATCCAAATCCTGCTTAGCTATGATTTCGAGAGGTATTTGAGAATCTGATAACGGTTATTTTTTAAAATATATTATTTTAGAAATATCTTAATTTTTTTTTATTTTTAAAAATTATTTTTGATATCAATACATTAAAATAATTTAAAAATACAAATAAAAAAAATTTAAAGTAAAAAAACGTTTGAAACACAATTCCAAAATATTTTGCCCCTTGCTTTTAATGCAATACCCGTCAAAGACTCAAAATACAAGCTGCTAATGTTTTTTTTTTTTTTTTTTGGGGGGTTACCTGGAAGGCACTGTGATTAAAATTATTATAATTTTCCAATCTGTTGATGCTATACAATATTACAATAAACCTGTGATTAACATGTTACCACTGCATTCCCTAGATTCGGAGGAGGCCCTTTAAATTTTCACATTGCAGTCAAGAAAATGAGATATCATATTGTGGTAGAAGTGCATCTGATGCCAAAATAAAAATCTTATAGTTGCATAGTCAGTGATAAAGAAAAACAGCATAACTAATGGCCTGCCCAGCAACGTAGCACCTTCTATAGGTGAAATATCTTGCAATTTAATAATGGATATTTACTTTATTATCACTAATATATCCATCTGTTATGAAATGAAATCAATAGGCACACTCATCACATATTCATCAATTTGATAATAATGCAGCAAAATCAAATGATAGAAAAGGGAAATAAGATAAGTTCAAGGGGAAGAAAGGAGCAACCCAACAATTCAAATCAAAATAGTTGAACGGAGGTAGCTCGATTACAAGACAGAATCCTAAATCACGACATAAATAACCGTGACAAATATACCCATAAAGGTCCTCATTTCTGCTGGGGAGTTCATATAGAGAATCACGGAGCTGGAGAGAATTCCATCAGGAAAACAGACAAGTATCTTTGCAGACACTAGATCAAAACTCATCATCATCCTCCTCAGCTATGTGCTTTGCAAGCTCTTGCTCCTGCTGTTGTCTCTCCCTCCTTTTCTCAGCACTTTCTTTCTCCTTGTGGGAATTAGGTGGAAACCTAAGGGCACGTACTGCCTCATTATGCATGTTGAGGCAGAAGGCAATCCTAGAGTTAAATGCCAGCTGAGGCTCATTTGTGGAGTATATGTCCCCTGTTTCCTTGGATACCATCCACCCATTTGCACGATCTAAAGTAGCATCAATAGCACCATCTCGTATTGCCTTAGCCACAATACTCTCAGCATCAGCAACAGGGTTTGCAGAGTCCAACCTCAGCTTCTTGGCTACATCAGCCAGTGAAATACGAGAATAAGAGATACTGATGTTGCGAAGTCCAGTCCTTATGACATTGTGCCGCAGTCTAACAATTAAGTTGTGGGTCCTGTCTTTGCTGAAAGTAGATGAGAACTTCTCAGCAACGGACTTAAAGAGCTCCAAGTCCCCTATTCGCACAGCCTGAAAACAACAAACATTGTCCCCACTAAATCCAGCAATTAAACCTCAAGCATCTGATCGGTGGCTTGACACACCATAGGCATCTTGGGTAGAAGTAATCAAACTTTATACTTGTAAAAACTAGATGGATGTCCAGATTTAGATAGAAAATCAAGAAGACTCGAGTTCCATAGTCCTAGACTTACATTTGTGAGCTCAAAGTATGGCCTCAAAGCACTCTCCATGCCTTTTTGCATAAAAACAGTCCTCTCAGGGATTTCTCCTAGCAGCAATCTGACAATAACTGCCCACTTGTTGCATTGAACTCGAAAAGCAAGGGCTGCAGCAGGGGCTTTACGTGCAGCTTGAAGGAGAGATTCTTTTGCATCAGTATACTCCAACTGAATTGTCCTAATCTTTCCCAAGTAAAAGAGATACCGACAAAACTGCAAGATAAAACAGTATAGTGCCAAAAAGTGAGTTTACAACCAATCATTTTTTTAAATGACAACCATAATAAAATCACTTTCTTTTCAATATTAGATATTTTTTAAAACATGTCTAGTTCACATTAATGAAGTTCAATTACACCTAATCCCATGAGATACAATATTTCACCAATTTGGCATCTAATACAAGCAAGAAAGATACCATGTGTTACATGACTTGCCTATAATTAAAATCCTAAAATCAAGACCAACAATGGAATTGCTTAAAAAGCTGATGTGAGACTAAATTCTTCAATCAAAATCAACTATATTGTAGGCTTTAACTATTCAGCATATCAGGATAAATGTCATCAAGTCTAGTGAGTGTTACCTGCTGATTTGAGTGAGCCTCAAATCGAGGGGCCTTCGACCTCAGCTTCTCTGCCTGATCATATAAATTGTAATGGAGGTAATTGCGGAGTAGCAGGTTGAGAAGTGTTTCCTGCATCGCAACATCATTAGAAGTATAAGGACCCAGCAATGTACCCACAAAATGTTCTGTATCAATGAAAAAAATTTACCTGGCCCAGCTCATCATGGCGCAGTGTTGCAATCCGATGAAGAGCAAGGAGGCTACTGTTAGTGGGAAAAAAAACTCAACTTAGTTAACAAATGGTATTCTTATGTGTGAGTAAGATTAACAGCATCAAGACTTGTTATAGTTTTGTGAATGCATCAACTAATGCATAAGAAACACCAAGACATCAAATAAATTAGCAAACAGATCCATGTACACAGTCATGCACCCAAACTCATGTTTTAAGAAAGAAAGGTTATGCATTGAATAGAATAGACAATTTACCCTCTGATTTCAGCAAGATCACCAGTGAGTTCATAGCTAAGTGAGTAGTAGGAATACAGCCTTGATGCCAGAACATCAACAGTCCTCCTATTCAGATTCTTCAGGCGAGCAATGCTTGCCGATGAGCAAGCTTTAGCCTGAAATCCAGTTGATAACTTGCTATTGTTATTTCACTGGAAGAAAAGAAAAGAAAAAGGTACAACCCTTCTGTAATCATATGCTGCTTTACCTCAATGTGTTTCTTCTGATCAATCAGAAAAATCAGCACCAACAAGTAGCAATATATCTCCAGCTCTGGCAAGGGATGTTTTGCAGGTGCTTGAGTCACAGATGTCGCAGTATCAACCTCCATTTCATACTCATCTTCCTGTCACGACAAATATTAAACAACCAAACTTCCAAAAAATGCAAACTCCCCACAACATTATCCATTATCCAAGTATCAAACTTTACTTCACTACCTAAGCACCAAATAAACACACACACACACACACACAACCACTACCAAAACACTATTACTCACAGCATAAACATAACAAGGAGAACTGAAAACAGACAAAACACGCTACTGCCCATCAATGCTAAGAGATAAAAGTCCATCTTTGACCTGCCCCGAACAGACAAACTTTTCCAATTGAGTGATTAACTGTCCATCCAATAACCAAACCCTACATTTAGTTCATTCATAAGATTAACCACTGTAGTCTCAACTCAGCCTCCCCTGGCATCAAGAAAAGCAAATCCTCCTCACAGCACTATCAAAGTACTGACTTTTCTTCACAACCTAAATGCCCGCTAGTCATTCCAACTCGACCGCGAAAAAACGAACTCGAAACAGACCAAACACGTATAACCCGCCAATGCTAGGACATAAAAATCCTATCTTTCCCCTCCAAACTACTCAACAATCAAAACCCTCCACTACTCTAACATTCCCATCGACCAAAACCAATTAAATCAACAGTCGAAACACTAAAAGTGCACGATCTATACACAAATTTCACTAAATTACCTTAGGAAGATAAGAGATTAAACGATTAAACGACTCGGATCCCGCCGAAAGAGCAAAATTAAGAAAAGCATAAAGCACAGAAGCTTTCAACTTTCTCCTTAAAGTATTAGTCAGTCTCACAGCTCTCTGAATCCTCCTCGTTTCCTTCGCATACGCTCCAGTCTCAATTAACGATGCAATCTCCTTCAAATCTAAAAAACAAATCTCAAAAATATTAAAACTTTATAACTAAATAACCAAAAATCCGAGCATGTTTATACATATACGTATAAAAATACGTACGGTGGAGTGTGGATGGAGAGGAGGTGGTGGAATTGGAAGGTTGATGCTGCTCTTTCATCTCAACATCTTGAGTCATGATTGAAGAGAGAGACTGAGAGAGAAATGAGGGACTTTTTTTGGGTGAAATTAGGGTTTCTGAAAGAGGACAATTTGACTTGGGAGAAACTGGGATGGAGATGGAGGTGGAGATGGGGGTTATTTAGACCTTTTCGTTCACTACAAGTCTAACAAAGTGGAGTGAAGAGAGAGGAAGTGGAGGATATCATTCGCTGAGACGGTGCTGCTTTGGAAAAAGGGCTGAGACAGAAACCCGACTTTGACCCGGAAACTGATTAGATACTTTCCAGCCCATTCCTCAACCCACCCGGTAATAACAAATTTAGCATCAACTAATATTACATAATAATATCTTACCTTAGCGGATAATTGGTTTTTTAAATAACATGGATGTATGAGTCAGTTTGCGCGCATCTTGACTAATCTTACAGGCTCTGAAGTTAACGATCATGTAAATCTCCAGTGATCCTGAAATTTGTGAGATTCGAACCGGTGATCTATAAGGAGCAAACCCTTTAGTGGATAAATTTAGATTGATACGAAGATGCACCGACTATTTTTATCATTGTGTAAAATCTTAACCGATAATTTAAGGGTGACCCAATCCTTAATTTTATTTTAAAAAAAATTAAAATAATATAATTTTATTTTAAAAAAAAATTAATAGGTTAAGGAGTCTACTAGATCAACAAGTTAACCTGATCGTCCAAGACCTAGGCTAGCCATGTCCTATGACCACCCAATCCAGGTTTTACAACAGTGGTTTCGATGTTGATAAATTCAAGGAGACAAGTTATGTCTGAATGCTAATCATCCTTAGCGGATAAATTTAGATTGAAACAGAGAAGGGGATGGGAAACTTAACATCATATTCGGGAAAGAAAAATCAATGTTGCCTTGCATTATTCTCTCTGGTAAGGTTTATATAACAGTTCAAAAATACATGAAAAATTTTGCAGTCCTCAAGACAAACGGGTTGATGTTTTCACAAAAATGGTTGGTAGCATGCGGTCATTTCTGCAGCCTAGTTTGGCTTAGATATTCAATTTGGCCTGCCTCGACTGAAAATCCCAAATCCCTTCTGTCCACCCTGATCAACGCCACCATCTGATTTTGAACCTGGGAGGCTAGAATTTCCAGCTGAATCGTCTGCTACAGAGCCTTGTTTCCCGGGAATAACAGCTTTTGCAGAGCTAAATATTCCATAGCTAGATGCAGGTTTTGCAGTCTCTGGAGAAGAAGCAACTTGCTTGGGTGTTTCATGAGGAGGCTTTGAGTTTCTAGAAGCAGAAAAATCAGGGCTAACCTGCTTCCTTTCTCCCGTTGATGGAGTGGCATTCATCTGTGGTTGTGGTTGTGTTTGCCTTCTTTGGTTCGAGAACTGTGGTTCAAACTTGAATGAGTCCTGCTTACCTGGGCCTTTATTATCCATTGATGTTTGTAGGAACTGATTCCCCGGTTCACTTCTTCTATACCTATTTTGCTTCCCCGGGGAAGGCTCTGGTAGGGCCGAAGGAAGTCTTGCATTCCTTACATCATGTGCTGATCTTGGATGAGAGAACTTCGGAACATTAAACTCTACACTGGAGGTAGCTGGTTCTGTAACAGAATTACTTCCCTCTGAATGATTTATACTAGGACTCTTTGCATCATTGCTGAAATCAAACACCTTGTCAAAATCATCGGCTGACTCATCTTCAGATTCCATGTAAAATTCTGCATGCTCTTCCTTAGACATCGCAGGGCTCTTGGGAGGAGCAGATCGACTGTCTGTTGGCCGCGCATTGACTAACTCGTCCTTTTTACCACCACCTTTCTTTGATGAGCCGAACTTGACATGCCTAACTATCGCATATGCCATTTTTCTTCCTGCCCTTGGTCCACTATCCACAATAGACACATCTTCAATCTACAGGGTTTTTTAAAGAGAAAGACAAAGGAGCACATCAAATGCATTGCATAACTAACAGGAGTAGCCTGGATAGCAAAAACTAGAGAAAGATGAAAGATATGCAGGCATACCAAAGAAATGAAGCGAGACAACAGTGCTAGCAACTCCTCCTCTTCTTTCTTTCTCTCAAACTCTTCATAATCAAAGTCCGTCTCTGGATCCTCATCTCTAGGAACTTTTGGCATTGAACGCTTTTTTCGACTACCAATTACCAAACACTGTTTCAAAATCATAAAAGAAGACAATTATTATGAAAACAAATCTTAAAAATCCAAGACACATAGGGCAGAACATATGCTAAACATGCATTTGGTGAAACAAGCATTTTTGCAATTCTATAAATTTGAGAAGCCTCTGGTTGTTCATGTAGGTATTTATCCATTCATGCATCCAAGATCCGTGGGCATTGGCTAAATAATTGAACATTTACCTGTACATTGCTGCATGAGACAACAGCTCTTTGGAGCTCTCTCTTACCAAATCTAATACTGGATCACTGTTGAAAATATTTGCAGAATTCGGTTCATGTTAAAAAAGAGTTTCCCAGCCAAGCAGCCAAATGAAGCATAAAGCTGGAACATAATTCTTCC
>Ga0307514_10004121_pt1 | contig 13472 bp, 4 predicted proteins | sample 16_EM_MG_FD_203088 | JGI IMG/M metagenome (GOLD analysis project Ga0307514, IMG submission 203088) | Populus trichocarpa ectomycorrhiza microbial communities from riparian zone in the Pacific Northwest, United States - 16_EM | ecosystem: Host-associated > Plants > Roots > Unclassified | place... | reverse complement strand
GATTGGGTTTGAAATTGAATTGCTCATATTTTTCTTTTAAAATTACCAATGAAATTTTCATCGATTATTTTAGAGTTGTATTTTCAATTGTTAAAAAAATATTTTCATCAATTTTTTCATTTTCTATTTTTTTAGCAGTGTACCAACTAAACAATGTTATATATCTCTTCCCTAAATGATGTTTTTAACCCTAAAGTCACTAATGAAAGCAATAAATTAATGTAAAAGGGGTGCTAGACTTGTTCTAGCTATGATAATTTAGGGTCTATTTGAAATTGTGATAGATGTTGCTTTTCAAAATGTTTTTTACTTGAAAATATTTTAAAATATTTTTTTAAAAAATTTATTTTTAACACTAATAAATCAAAATAACCAAAAATCACAAAAAATAATATAAAATAAAAAAATTCAAAAAATAGCAAAACAATAATTCTACCGTTGCGTCAAAAAGGAACTTAAAGAATACTACTACATGAGTTCGGATAGACAATTTCTATCTCCCATTCGATAAAAAAACAAAGAAAGAGAAGAAACAAAATGGGAACGCATTATTAGATGCCTTTCTCACCACTGATTTCTTAGTGGTTGCCATTTTGACTCTAGAGGAAGTGTTTTCTTTTTTGAAAGAAAGATTCAGCAGTTGTCATGTAAAATCATGGAAAGGGAAAATATAATAAGTTCAAGAAAGGAAAATGCACGTCTACGAGAGAGTCCTCTCTCACGATTTCGTAGGTACATGACCATTATGTAGGACTCCCCTTGGACTGTAGTAGCCGTTCTTAAGGTTTTCAAGGCACGTGGTTGTAAATTATACCAAAATTCTTGAAATATATAGCAGTATTTGCACTACTCAATGAATTTTTTAAGACACTGTATTAATTTTTACTCCCCTCCCCCCTCCCCCTCCCCCCGAGAAGTGATCACTCTCATCTTATTCTTGTGCTACTGCCATGATGTACATAGTTGGTGACTGCAATGATAAAATGTGAATAAAAAAGAGAAAGGTAAGGAAGAAAGAAATATGGAAATTAAGTTGCTGAGTCTCCACAAAGCACATCATATCTTTCTTCCTTCAGGGACCATGCATGAAAGCTAAGTGCCTCCCGACCCCATCATCTCTCACTTGCCTTCTTGTCGTTGAGGTGGTTGCACAAGTAAAACGAGTGATGTTTAGAGTGAGAAAAAAAGAGAGAATTTTTTTAGGATAGTGGAGGTTTTAGAGGTGCCTTTCAAATAGATATTAAGGTCATGGGTCGTAGTTGAGATGGGGCTTTCCTCCTGCTCGCACAAATACAAATAGTTACCTCTAACGCAGTCTGAATTTATTTTATTTTTTCTTTGATGGACCCAATTGTTAGTACCTATATTGTGGGCCTATAAAACCATACCCTCTTTCTCTCTTTAGTATCAGCTTCTAGGTTAGCTCTTCTCCAAGGCTTAGAATCCACACTAAGTACATTAATAGCATTGATTCCAAAACTTTTCATGCATTTTTGGACCCTTCCCTCACATGCCCTACAAACCATTATAAATTATCGTGACTGCATTACCCTTTACGCACCCTCTCTCCTCAACAAACTTTGTAAATGTTGTCTCTCATTTCCGTTTCTCTTTCATATTGATCTCTAGCTACTCTCCTTTTCTCTTACACGCACATTGATCATATATTTTCAAGCCTCACTACCTATAATGCCTGAGGATATGATGAATCTATCAATAAATGGTCAGTCTCAGGTCCCTCCAGGCTTTAGATTTCACCCAACAGAAGAAGAGCTTCTTCACTACTACCTCAGGAAGAAAGTTGCTAATGAGAAGATAGACCTTGATGTAATTCGCGAGGTTGATCTTAATAAGCTTGAGCCATGGGACATCCAAGGTAATAATTAAGCTAGTGTGCTCTCCATTTATATCTTTCTCTACATAACTTCTCTCTATTTTCCAAACATGTTGACTAACGAAATTATCCTTTGTGGGGACTGTAGAGAAGTGCAAAATAGGATCTACACCACAGAATGATTGGTATTTCTTTAGTCACAAAGACAAGAAATATCCCACAGGGACTAGAACAAATCGAGCTACGGCTGCTGGGTTTTGGAAAGCCACTGGCCGTGATAAGATCATCTATAGTGGGTTTAAAAGAATTGGATTGAGAAAGACTCTTGTGTTTTACAGAGGAAGAGCTCCACATGGACAGAAATCCGATTGGATCATGCATGAATATAGGCTTGATGACAGCACCAACGACACTAATGTAAGCCGTATCTTCCCTATACTTAATTTTATTTTATATGCTTGAATATCCTATACTCTTACCTTTTCTTGTCTTCTCTCTCTCTTTTTTTCTATGAAAAAAAAATACCTGGACCATTCTTTATAATTAAAAGTGAAGTTGATTTCAAAGATGAAAATTAAACAAAAATGAAAATTATACTGTTTTTTAAACAGGATTCAAATTTGAGATCTCATACAATATTTCATGTATTTTGACTTGAAGGAAACTACAGGTATAGATTTCTTCTATGTTCGGTTCTAGGCTTCTAGCTTATCTGGTATTGATTTGTTCACTCTCTTAATCCTGCAGGTCTCAAATCCTATAGGAGAGGCAATCCCTGAAGAAGGGTGGGTGGTTTGCCGGGTATTTAGAAAGAAGAACTATCAAAAAACCCTTGAGAGTCCCAAAAGCTCATCATGCTCATTGGATTCAAAGGCTCATCAGATTCTTGGTTCAGGAAATGATGGAGTTCTTGATCAAATACTTCTCTATATGGGAAGGACTTGCAAGATGGAGAATGAAACATTTAGCAACATGAATATCTCCAACAACAACAGTAGTTTAAGGTTTCTCTCAGACAATAGCATCAGTGATGGGCTCCATGAAAGATTCATGCACCTTCCTCGGTTAGACAGCCCACCACTCCCTTCTATTCCACTAAGCAGTCCATCTTTTGATCAAGATCGAAGTTTCAAATCTTGTTATCACCAATCGTACGATGAGATGCTGACAGAGAATGAACCTTCCTCTTCAAACCAAATTGGCAATGGCACTTTCGACATGATCTCATCATCCGTAATTCATGGCTCCAAATCCGGGCAACTTAACGATTGGGTAACTCTTGATCGTCTAGTGGCATCACAACTTAATGGACATGAAGCAGAGACATCCAAGCATTTATCTTGCTTTACTACCGGCCCAAATGCGAGTTTTGGTCTTTCTCCTGATGATGACATGCAATTATCACACTTGCAAAATTCTCATAGATCATCATCAAACATTCAAGCAAATACTTCTCATGTGTATACCAACGAGAATGACCTATGGGGCTTCACTAAATCTTCGTCTCCATCATCATCATCGGACCCATTATGCCACTTATCGGTATAACAAAAGTGCTCAATATTGTATACCCTATAGAGTAATATAGAAACCCTAAGAGTCTAGGTACGTATACGTTATATAGTAGTCTTTATGTATCTAGTGCATGCATGTATTGCATAAATAAGCTTAAATTTGGGTGATATATAGTTTTTAGAAATATTTGCGATGGGATGGCATAGTCAATTCACACCATTTTGTAAATATCCTAAATAACGATATATGTCATCCATTTTATTCAAAAATTGTTATCTAAGAGTATTACATCTACAGTTTCATTTTAACTTTCTGAGTGATTTGCTCTTCCTACTTGTAATCATATCCAAAGGTGATTGAGGTCTTACCTAAATTCGTTAACCATATTGAAAAAGCTTGACAAGCCAATTATAGCACAAAGCTGACTTTAATGTGGTATTGGGGTCGGCACATACACAAATGATATTACCCACATGGCATGGTGATATTGTAAAGATGCCAATAATCCAAAATTGATCGATTGGTTATTGTTTTGTCGAAGAATAGTGAGGTCATGGGGTCTCAAAACCTAATCTACGTTCCAATAAAGATGATAACAAAGAGAGAAAGATGAGTTATCTTTATGCTACAGCCGAGGTAAGATAACAAAGAGAGAAAGATGAGTTACCTTACCACTCGAAAATCATTAACAATAGGGAGCAAAGAGTAGTGCCTTGGTCTTGTCCTAGACACAAGACTTCCAAGTTGATTTTTTTGTAGATATAAATATATACTTTCCTGATTTATTTAATTTTTGGAAATTATTTAATGCCTCCTTTTAGGTTTTCTAATTAATTGTTGAATGATGATTTTTGAATTATATAGCGATACAAGAAAAAAGAACAAAAGGTTTAATTTGTGATCCATCTTGGGACCCATGTAAAATATGAAAGGATCGAAGTGATAGTACGTTCTTTGGGTATTCCACGAACTCGATAATTAATATAACCATGGTGTTGAAAAATATCAATCAATTATATGTGTAATTTCTATAAATTCTTAAGTGCTGTAATGCTCCAATATTCAATATTTGAATTTCAAAGCAAGATGAGCTAAGCCTAATGATTTCCCTTATCCCTAACAGCTTTGGATGAATATATGGGGACTGACCATCAGTCTCTGACAATGCCATCAATCTATATTTATCGTTCATTTATTAGGAATCTCTCAAGATATCTACTTCGAAAAGACATTTTTGTATAGATTACTGATACCTTGACCAATTTAGATACACCTAGAAGAACAATAAATTATAGGGAGGCACATGTTTTGTCATACACTACTATATTTCCATAGTAATCAGCATATACAGTGGTTTATTTGTGATCATGAAATCCAAGAAATTGAGAGGCATAGTCCCTCTATCAATTTTCACTACCATCTTGCGTTGTTTGCTTAGTCTTCTCTTGCACAATCTATTTATTTTCCGCCTGTCATTCAGTGCTGGGTTGCAATATTAATGAAGAAAATGTATTTTTAAAAAGAAAATATATGTGATGGATAAATCTAATCTAAGATCTTAAATGTATGAAGACATCATAATTTCTAATAAATTGATATAGAATTATTAAGAAATCAACGGAAAATAATGAAGAAAAAAAGATGAGGAAGGAGGAAAGGGTTGTCGCCAGTGATTATTTGATCAACGAAAAAAATCTTTATACAATTTTTTAAAATGTCATTATTGATCCTTATCATTTCTTTATTTTAATCATAGAAATCAACATGGAAGGTTTTCAACTCGTATTTTGTATTATACCTATTAATCCTCAAAGGGTAATTTTTTTGTAATGATAGCTGTTTCTCATCCAAAGAACGTGGGGTAATTTTGGAAAAATGAACCCGAAAGGCATGAGTTAGCATGCACCATATTTGTTGCTTTTTTTCCTTGATTTAAACTTCGTGAAAAGTCAACACGAAATTTCTCTAGGACGACGAGGACGACGGGGAGAATCAAATAACCTGAATTTTCATGATACTTTTTTCACTCTGTTTTTTTGGGTTCTGGGTTTATTAGGTGATCCTCTCTCGTGCATCACATAATAATCAAAGAGACCAAAATTACCAAGACTTGAACAGGTTTCAATAAATATTGAAAGTTTGCATGCCAGATACACAAAATGGTAGGAAAGCCTGCTCTCCTGTCCTCCAACTTGCTTTACATGAGGAAATCGTGGATTGTTTTTTGTAAAAAGTTATTGGAAATTTGGAATCCCTTTTGGCTTCTCATGATAATAAGACCATTTCATAAAGGTATTTTCATGGCCCTAGAAAATGAGGTTTTGGTCGCTAATGGTTTGCCTTTGATCAAAATATTAATTATATAAATGAAAAGAAGAGAGAGAGAGAGAGACACACACACACACATATACATGATGCATATATGACGATTGATTAGGGCAAGACACATTTGCTTCGAAGCAGCTTCCTGAAGAATATTTTGTAGCCTTTAAACAAGATTAGACAGAGAAATGGAAAATCAAAGGTACAATTCTCCGTTCACTGAACTTTAACTTGTTTTTTACCATCCGATGATGACTAATCATTAATGGATTCTATTGACATTCGAAACAGATGTTAAGCTTCATCAATAATTTCTCTTGTATGGGCCAATTTTCTGTTCGTACGTATTTTTTTTTTGTAGCTAATCAAGCTAACATGGAAGGACCCAACAACTACTTTTTCGGTGCAGGTAATTGACCATCGCGATTGGTTTCCATTAGCGATCACAAATAAGTCTCTGACCCGTCAATTTTATACAAATAAGATCAAGAACAATTAATCAGAAGAGGCTTTGATTAATATCATTGACAATATCATTTGTTAACCAAACAAGTCTTTGTATATTGGTAAGGTTAATCTATCATGTAGGACTTAATATAAGTTCGGTATCATGCATCTAACCCCATTAATTTGCAATTCTCCTAGCACACTCATTGGCAATTGGACTGTAACTTTAGCATAGTAAAATTATGCCTAATTAATTGATAATAGAGAGTGTCGTATTTAATCTTGATAGTTGATCAGCAGGAGCTAGGTAGCTGATCAAATAGCATCAAGGAGTTATTGGAGGATAAGGTTCATCACGCAGGGGGGGGAGAATACTAATGCTTTGTAATGATGGTTTTATTAGATGTGATCAAAGATTTGTTGGCACAGAGATATGTTGCTAAAAAAAGGCCGGTGTGTGCCTATTGGCAACAAATTAAATCTGTGCATGTAGAGGTTGATATTTACGTGGATGATGTTGTTTTTACTCCACCAATTTCATCCGTGCGTGCCCAAAATTCCTTATATATATATATATTCCCATAGTTAACTGAAAAGAGTGGGAAATATGTAAATAAATGAGATAAAGAAGAGACTTGGGCGAATAGGCCAGTAGGCCTTTTTTTGTGATGGGATTTAAATAATTCGAATTAAACATTGCAATGGTCAAAATTAAGGATTAATGTTTAATTTGGAAGTTAGAATTCTAATTTAAGATTTTTTTTTCCCTATATTTATTTCTTCTTCTTCTTCTTTTCTTGTCAATTAGACATTTGCCTTCCGTGTGTACTCTCTCCTTCGTTCAAATTTAATTAAAAGTGTATAGAATAGCCAGAAAATGAACCGAATAAAGTACCAGCAAAGTGAAGTTACATCAATGGTTGGTGGCTAAACAAACAAAAACAATTTATTAATTTGTGTACTAAACTGACCAAAAAAATAGAAAAGAAACATCCTCTCTCTCTCTCAAGCCTAGCTTTCTGTGCATGAACGCAAATTAGAATAAATAGCAACATAAATGAGGTAACATCAGTAGTTGGTGCGTGGTTGATGCCTGAACAAGTTACAAAGATATGTGTGTCGTAAAATAGTAATTAACATAAAAATCTGACAATAAAAAAAAATCACATTTTCAAATGTTAATTAAAAGCACATTGCAAATAATTCTATTTTTTGCACAAACATTCTCTTAAAATTCTAATGAAACAAGTATTTGGTAAAAGCTAGAGTGTGGTTGCGATTGTTTTTCAAAGTATTTTTTGTGTTGAAATACATTAAAATGATATTTTTTTATTTTTTAAAAAATTATTTTTATAATCAGCACATTAAAACAATCCAAAACATATAAAAAAATTTAAATTTTTTAATCTTAACACAGTTTACACCGCGTTTCTAAACAGTTTAAGTGGTAAACATTATTGCTATGGATTTTAGTCTACACTAGCTCCATTCACAACCTTCTTGGACCGCGTTGGAATTGCAATTTTTCCTTTCCCTTCTCCTGATTTCTGTGCAACACCTGGAAAAAAAAAGAAAAAAAAAAAGTTACAGCGATCCACAGGTTTATGGTGAGACGGTATACAATGGAATCAACATAACAATTATTTTATCTTTAGTGATGGTGAATATATTTGTGTAACTCTTCTACCACCAAGTGGTAGATTTTGTCTTGTTTTTCTGAAAAATGATCTTATTTCTGTTAGAACTGAGCTATCAAAGAATTTGAATGGAGCATAACATAATCCCATTTTGAATTGGTAAGATCCCTTTGTCGTCTAATTCAAGTATATGTCCAAATGTACTTAACGTTTGGTCATTGATAATTTAGCGCTTAGTAATTTAGGTTCAAAAGGTATTATTCTCCCGTTGAATAATAAAAACAATATGGTTTAACGTTTAAAAAATTAATTCAATAAGCCTCTAAATATATTAATTATACACTTATAATATTTATATACAGTATTTGGAAATATGGTTTAAACAGTGTTTTTTAAAAAAAAATTAAAATTTTATTTTTGTTTAAAATTAATTTTTTTATATTTTTTGAATAATTTTGAAGTGTTAATATTGAAAATAATTTTAAAAAAATATAAAAATATTATTTAAATATATTTTTAAATAAAAAAAACTTAAAATTATACCAAATTGTGTAATCACTAAGGACACTCGCATGCAAATAGTGGGCCCTAATACCCACATTGTGATTTACCTACTGCCCCCACAAAAAGGGACTTGATGGGTTAATAGAGAGCTCCATTCTACCTTGTAGGGCCAAATCTTGATGTCATGGTATTTACTTTGATTTTGTTATCTCCTTCTACCCTGTTTTAGAGATAGCGTTGGTTTCTATTTTTGGATATTTTAAAAAAATATATTTATTTTAAAAAATATTAAATTAACTTTTTTTATAATTTTAATGTATTGTAAATATATATATATATATATATATATTATTTTGATGTATTTTTAAGTGAAAATTATTTTTTAAAAAGATACTGGAAACTTGTTTGGTTTTGCGTTTCAAATTTTTTTTGAAAAAAATTAAAAAAAAATTTATATTTTACTTTATTTTAAATTAATTTTTTTTAATGTTTTCATATGGTTTTGGCATGATGATGTGAAAATAAAATTTTAAAAATAAAAAAATATATATTTTAATGTATCTTTATAAAACAAAATATTTTACAAATTAATCACCATCGAAATATATCAAATAGACTCTCACCACACAATACCAAACATGTCTTGTCATAGAAAATACAGAACAGAATTAGACTAATAGCTAGCTGATGCAATGGTGTTGGTGTTTCTAGCTTGAATATTGTCCGTTGTTATCCCACCAAACCACACTAATGTTTGTTATGCTTAGTAGAAAAATAATTTAGTAGCTGTGATCATGATCACAAGGACAATTATCCACATACTTAGTTAAAAATATATTAATGTCACCTTAATAATCATGGCCATATGGGAAATCACTTGCAAAATCGGACTCAAATTGGCATGGCATGATGGTTCTGTCTTCCAATTGAATCGTGTCAATTGTCATGGTCTTTTCTCAAGATCAAGACACAAATATTATGTTTTGTCATTTATGTAGGGAAGTGGGTTGCCTAAATTGTTCAATCCTATACACAATCACTATTCATGTAACATAAAATTGCACTTTCTCAACCTTACCTCCCACGAAGCCTGGGCTGGTCTTAGTGATCAAGCCTAGCTTTGACATTGTTCCCTTCCTTGTCCCTAACTTTTTTATGGGAGGTAGAGGATTTCCTTCATGAACGGAGAAAATGGGCTGGACAAGCTTGGTTTAGTTAAAAATAAATAAAAATCAACGTAAGTTCTATGTAATAATTCGATATTCATCATTTCATCAGCAAAGCATCATAAAAATGAATAGTATATGACGTAATTTCGATTCGATTTCAGAACCAGACTATCATAAAAGAAAATAAATTTCAAAAATCTTGATTGAAAACAAAATTGGAAAACGAAAACCGAGATGATCATATCAATAACACGCCGTAGGCCAATGGATTCCTTGAGCTTGAAATGGAGATTGGACAAAACACAAATAATATCCAACAAAAACATGTGGGTAGTGTTTCGATCGTACAAAGAGAGCTCGAAAGGACTTAATTGTTAGGTGTGTAGGGTCAGATAACATGGCGAAAGGTAACATCTAGGAGCGAGCTTGAAATGGAGACAGCATGAATCACGAAAAAATTCTAGATAAATAGGATAAGTTCTGAGTCCTGTAGCTTAATCATCGTGAAAAACTAAGACAATTAGAATAGATTCTTCAATGGTTTGTTGATGTGACTTAAAAGCTTTAAAAAAATAATTTTTAATTTTTTTTCGCAACCTTTTTCCATCTTCTCATGCTTTACTAGTGCTGATGTAAACAATGCCTTGCACAAATGCGGGCTAGATGGTGCAGCTGCGCATCGATGAGATATTTCTTCGCAAAAGAGAGGAAACCACTCGGTGTCAAATCATACTATTTTACCTAACAATAGGATTAACCGTATGCTAGGATTGACACAGCATCTCAGTCAGGATGACAGAAGATGAAAAACATTAAACAGATCAATCCAAGTATGTTTTTCCAATGCAAAAAACAGCTAGCACTTTATTTTATTCTATTTTATTTTATTTAAGATCAGAGAGGTATAAAGCAATTAGTAAGAGCAATTACATCATGGGCAAAGGATGTCAATAATAGAGATTGTTGTTATTCATTTTAGGCCCACATAAACAAAGCAATTACAAAAAAAAAATACAAAGAGAAATTACAAAGAAAATATAATATATATAATATATACACACAACCTATTAGCAAGAAGAGTATATCGGAATGCTCAAATTAAAAAAATTAAAAGTTTGTTTGTCAATTGAAGGTCAAAATGCACAAATCAGAACCAAAGATTAAAATGAAAAAGGCGGCCAACTCAAAGGCTGATAATTGAATTTGTCATGGGTAAATTATATGAAATTAAAAGTTTGAAGGCGATTATGGGTGTAATTAAAAGATATTAGAAGAATAAGAGCTCACTTGAAATTCATCAATCCCAAATCAAAAACCCTAAATGACATGTCATTCAGACTTAAAGAAGAGAAGGTGAGTGACACATCATTCGGTCGATTGACTTCTGTTTTTTACAGTTTTGGGTGATCGAGTTGACAACTTCAAATGCATGAATATGAAGCTACAAACCTCCAGATTGAGCAAAGCTGGATTCAAATGAAAGATGTGCATCCCCTCTACCAACTTCAAGTGGTTTCAGGTGACAATGACGTCAGAATTGCTCCGACAAGGCCTCGAAAATGGGCAACTTAGTCAGCCCTGACAATGCAACTATCATGCAAAAATTGACCTATTTTTCGTGTGTTCACACACAAAGCCTTTTCAATGTGTCCTTATCAAGGGTTTACAACACTTCTCTCAAGATCAAGACGTCATAAATGGATTCAAAACCTCCCAAACCCTAGCACAACCCTGTAAATACCTCCCAAGTTTAGAAAAGAAAAAAAAAAGGCAGAGGACAAGGAGAAAAAGAAAAGAATGGATAAGAAAAATAAGAGAAATATCAATAAGAAACATAAGTGTAGAGGTCCATGAGCCAAAACAAAAAGATTTCTTAGCTTTACAAATTTATGAGACAAAAATTTCCAAAAGAAAACAAAGAAAGAGTAGTTTTTATATGTATACTTTTTTAATCCAAAAGGAGGTTTTTAGTGACCTGCTTTTGTTGTTTTTTATTTTTATTTTTTGTTTTATATTTATGTTTATAAGCATATAAAAGTGGTTTGAATGCTCAACAAATAAAGTTGTGTTCACCTTTTTGTTGCTGTGATTTTTATTTAATGAAGATATTTTGATTTGTTTTATGTTTTTGATACATTAAAATTGTTGTTTAAGTTTGTTTCTGATATATAATGTTGTTTTAGTTTTTGTTTAACTTAAACTATGCATGTTAAAGCAAGGGTATTTTATCCTTGGTTTGCTAGGTTTATTCATGCACAAAATGAGTTAAGAAAACCAATTTTGAATCAAGTTGTGTGAACATATTACCTGTTTTAAGTTTATGTATTTTTTATTTGATACCTCTTATTTGATTTTGATGTTTTGATTTTTTATTTTTTTGTTAATTTTTTAGATTCAAACATGTTTATGTAAAAAATGAATGTCTTAGAAACCCAAAATGCCCATTTCTAGGCTTGGTAATAGCTGCCATTTTAGGGTATTTTTTCTAAGTTTTACGCAATGTTCTTAATGTTCTTAGGAAGAATATTTTCTTAACCCCTACATTTGGATCAATTTTAGTCAATTTTTTTACACATACATCTTTCTTATGCATGATTAACATATAATCTAGTGTTTATTCGCATCAATAACAAATTTAAAAGATGTTTAATCCTTAGGTTTTGGTTTTAAAATGAAACGCATTTAGCCAAATCATGATGATTTATTAATAATCAAAGTGAATGGATGCTAAAATATTGATACTTGCATGATTTGCAACAATGTACGTGCCTTTATTTTTACCAAATCCGGTCTATTTTGGAACCCACATTGCTGGGTTCATGTTTGGTGTTCTCGATGTTCTTGGTATTCTTTATTTTTTGTGGTAATTGATCCATTTTATTCCATTTCTTGTGTGTTTTTTGTGTTTTTAATCTATTTTTTAGCATTGGATTGTTTTTAGGTCATATCAAGATTTTTTGTTCGGTTTATAGTGGAACCAAATATTTCGGGTCAACCTAGTCGGGTTGAGAAAAAAATCTAGGTCAAAGGGTTTATACTCTGTCCGATTTGCCATTTTTTTATAAGGGTTTTTTTTGGTTTAAAGTTGTTTTTGGTAAACACCCCTTTAGTCTATTTTTGGGTAGTTTTATTACAAGAAAAAATAGGTTTTTGTCAAACAAAGTCTAAAAAAATATAAATATATTTTTTTTCCTTGCATATGGCTAAAACTCCTAAAGTTATTTGAGTATATTTTTTCAAAGAAAATTTAAAATATTTTTGCATGTTGTTTTATATAAAAAAAATATTTTATGGATTTTACAACAAGTTTGTAAAATTCCAAAGAATTTTGGCTTATATTTAAAAATTATTTTTTACAAGAAAATATTATTCACTTTTAATACAAGGATAAAAAATCTAAAATGGGTTAATATCCAAAATATTATTAGGAATAATAAATATTATTCATTTTAAATATAAGAATAAAAAACTTAAAAAGAGTTAATATCTAAAATATTATTAGAAATAATATTTTTATTACTCATTTTAATAAAACTAAGGACTAAAACAGTTAAAACATGAATAATTGTTAAAATATATCAACTAATTTAATCTCATGTCTTATCCATTAAAATATATTATACGTACGACGAACCCATATCAGTTAAAAAATCACTCCTCGACCCATACCCAATCCATACTTGCTCTTGTCATACCCATCTTGTTGCCATCATTAAAGCAAATCATCTTGAACATAGATGTGAAAAACAATTAGTTTACAAGTCCAATTCATGAGTCATTAAATCAATATGGATCATTCATTTATTCATTTTTATTCCAACGACAATGTTTTTGCCATTTAAAAAAATATTATTATTTTAGAGTTGGTCGAATTAATATTTTTTTCGGTTTAACTTAAAACCTAACATAGATCAAGTTTTAAATTTTTAAGTTAATATATAAAGTGTATTAGTTTAACACTATGATTATTGAGGAGAAAATAACAATATCTCGTAATATAAAGTGGAGATTCAAACCATCTAGGTGGTGGCCCAGTGGTAAAAA
>Ga0307514_10004120_pt1 | contig 13473 bp, 11 predicted proteins | sample 16_EM_MG_FD_203088 | JGI IMG/M metagenome (GOLD analysis project Ga0307514, IMG submission 203088) | Populus trichocarpa ectomycorrhiza microbial communities from riparian zone in the Pacific Northwest, United States - 16_EM | ecosystem: Host-associated > Plants > Roots > Unclassified | place... | reverse complement strand
TCCTTCAAAGTTGTTGTCGCTGTAGTCGCTGGCATAAATAGGTATATCCGCCTCAGCTCCCTTCGGGGGAAAGGTGTATAGACTCAAAAAAAAAAAAAAAAAACCTCGGTATATGCAAGCATATATGCAGTTTACTCCATACGGAGAAATCTATTGAGCTTTGATCGACCCACATATATATACGATCTTTGACATTGTAACCCGTGCTCAATAATTGCAAAGGCTCAAGGATGACAGCATGGCACTCCATTAACTTCAGCATATGTTTTCTTCTTCTTTTTTTGAGTCCATACGTCTGTGGAGCCTATGGCTATGGGACGGTTCTCAGTGCATGTTGGTGATAAGCCTAGGACTGGGTGTCCAGTGAAGATTTAACGATAGGATGGAGTGAGAAATGATGTCTAATCACCAACGGAGGCTGCATGGACTAAAGCTTAGAGTAATAGAGAATCTAACGTACCCCCTATAGGAGGGCTACCACCAAAGACAAGGCATACTGGATTGTACTGCGCTGTGAACGACAACTCTGGGTTCGCAAAAATCAAGAATCTCAGGCTAGAGTGGCGGGAACGAGATCATACAGTAGGGCATATATTACGCACTATCGCTCCGCCAGCAACTCTCGGTTTGGCTTGGCGTTGCTTTTTGTGTGCTGCAACGCGTGCCAAGAGTCACGAGTGAGGCTAGTTATGCATATAGAGCGTGCATATGTAAATAAAAGAATTCATATGCTGCCAAGCCTATTATTCCAAATAGGAAGGTGCTGTTTACGCTGGCACCAAGCAGGATTTACGGTTTTATGCCCCGGATTTATTATTTCAGAACCAGGCACGAGACTAGCCCCCGTGGGGGTGAAGCCAGCCAGCCATCTAACAGGCGGGTCCATCCCAAGCTTCCCTTTTGAGCTTCATAACAGCAGCCTGCTTGTGAGGGAAGGCAACCTCCTTCTCTTTGCCGAATCCGGCTTTGGTGAGATAACTAATAAACCTGGTAACCTTCGTCAGTCTAGAGCCAGTTACAAAGGGAGGCTAAAAACTTCATACTTCTCATTGTCCACTCTAGGCTCCAACATCAAGGTCATAGTACGTGGGTCGGAAAGGAACATATCTGGCCGTCCGTCAGTGGCGCTTGAAGGAAATTTAGCGGGAACTTACAATGAACCAGACTACTAAACCAGACCTTCACTCGGTGAGAGCCCCTAAACTTCTCTTCTCCAACGAGCACATGTACTCCCCTGTCCCAGTCTGCTGCCTCGGTATACCCTGCAAGGCTGTCCTCTTTCACCCAATAGATTTCAAAGTACCCGAATGGCTCTTCCTCTCCACTCGTTGCCAGCCCTTCTTTCCCATTTGCTGAATCAGTTGCAGATAAATCTCTCCAACTTCCAATCACCGGAAAACTATGATTATCCTCAAGAACCTTCCGTAGGAACTCGTGCTGATGAGTTTCCAGACCAGCTTCACCCCAAAATGCATCTACCCGAGGATTGTTCATCCACTTATGCAAGATTGGAATGTCGGTTTCCAAATTTGCAGTACGGAAGGTAAGGAATGAATTCAGGGAAGGAATATAACGTCTGTAGAAAGTTGTTCCAGGAGCTGGAGGTTTTGGGCGAAGCGGGTGACGGCCATTGGTACTAGGAAGGGAGAATTGCAGTGCATGCGGGTACGTTGCGTGGATATTGTCAGATGGTTGATAGAAAATATCTGGGGGGGTTTGCCAGAAAGATTTGCTATATGAATAAAATGTCTCTGCCCCACCTCTCCACGCAGAGGTGGAGGAACTGTAGACCAGCCCCATCCTCTCGGCTTCATACAATTGTGCTTCACATCCCTCCCCAACCCGAACCACAACCTTCCACTCCTTCTTTGGAGCTCCTGGTTTCGCCCCTACAGCAGCTGAAGGTCTGGGCAACTGGAAATACCAATACAGGGTACACCACAGTGACTTCATGTACTCCTTCAACGAGGGTCCTACCCCAGAAGGCCCAATTTTCACGGTAAGGACATCACCGAAACTGGTATATGGCAGTTTAAAAGATGTGAGAACAGTCCACTCAGAATTCTGTTCAACAGACCCAACATGTCGGAAAGTCAGGGTAACTTGGCCATCGTCTGGCAAAGCCTCTGTGCAATTCGCAGTAGCGCCGTTAGGGTCCCTCCAGGGAATGGGGTGTACCGTCAACAAAGTACTATCATGAAGAAAGATTGAGCTGTGGACACCCAAGTCCGATGAAGCCCTACCATTCATGCATTGGGAAGTGTCGATACTCTTCATGCTGCCTGGAGTATTTCCAATGTCAATCTTGACATTTCCGTTTATGGAGATGCTCATGTTTCGGATCTTCTAGTCTGCTTGTTTAGACACCAGATTGTCAGCTGAATTTATTGTAGACTGAGAATGCGCCTGTCTTTGGTCCTTCTTTCAGAGTAAGTAAATCTAGAGACAGCCCTAAAGGCCAGCTGAGTCTACGTACTTCCTGCCTAGGAGTCAAGGTATGCTTACTTAGCCTAGTACAGTCTCTAGGAAGAGATATCTCAGTCGTGAGACAAGAAATCGTAATGCGGCTGTGAATGTATGCTTTCTTGTAACTTTTCGAAATTTCCAGGGCCATTGTGGGGTGAGGCAAGCCTAGGCATCTAAACTCAAAAGGAAATGTTCAACCCCATTAAACCTAGTCTCGGCACCAGACCCTCAGAGAGGATTAAACCATAGTCTGGTTGTAAAACGGGTGCAAAGGCATGTAGGCTTTTACTGCTTGATCACCCGCTAGTACTGTACATACTCAGGCTCAAACTCTCCAAATATTCCACCTCTATCTGCTCTCAAATCTTCGGCAAAATCCCTCAAATATTTGCTTGGATGGCAGGCTTCACTCCTAGTAAAAACCGCCTCATAGCCTAAGGCTCCCGTCGGGGGAAGACTCAAAAAAAAACTCCTAGTAAAATAGCAATCGCTGGTGGGGGCGCCGTTCTGCAACAGTGCTCAATGGAGTTCAGATCTGGAATCAATGACCTCTATACCACTTACTCTTAGCCACCGAGTGACAACATGAGCTCTATGAGTTAGTGTATTATCTTGCACCTTTTTCACCTTAAACATAGCAAGATAGATCTCTGTACTCATGAATGGGACAATTAAAGGTACAAACAACCTCAAATATCATTATAAAAGCATGTCCAAACTATAGTTTGCCCGTATCTTTAGGAGCAACACAATCTTTTCCCCATTTTCCTTAAGGTGTGTGAAAGACCGACCAGGCTCATAAAGCTCTAATAATGGATACTGTAAGGTAGTATGCTAGGAGATATTGGAATATTGGCATTAATCTCAACAACTGGCTGGGTTCAATTGGTTCGAGATCATTCTCAATTGAACTCCTCGTGGTCCTGGAGGACGCTCAACACTTATTGATAGGTGTGCAGAGTTGTGCTAAGCAGTAGGTAAACTACCTTATCGTTTGCCACAACAAAAAACTAGTGTGGTTTCGAAGTGCTCTACATTAGTCCGGCATAGAGTAGCTCACACATAAGATGCGAGGTAAATATGAACTTATCAGGAGACTCTTGTGCTCATTTGATGATCATTTTCTGTGACGAGGCACATACGACTGAGTTACATGTCAAGTTGTATATCAGCACATCTTGCGCTAAGATGTGGAGATGTGAAACTATAAGAAAAGGCCTAAGCCTAACACCGTACCCAGAGCTAAAACTATAAGAAGAGGCCTAAGCAACACCGTACCCAGAGCTATCCAACACTGAAAGAAAACAATCGTGCCATCTTCACACTGAAGCGGGATAAAAAGGAATAACCATTATACATTCAACCAAGAAGCCCCCAAACCTATCCAATCTATTGACCACCACGAAGACGGAGAACCAAGTGCAATGTAGACTCCTGAATGTTTGTTAGCCTTAGGCATTCCTCTAGGAGAGAAAATTGTTCGAACCTTTTGGATATTATAGTCGGAAAGCGTGCGGCCGTCTTCCAACTGTTTACCAGCAAAGATCAACCGCTGCTGGTCTGGTGGGATCCCTTCCTTGTCCTGAATTTTGGACTTCACGTTGTCAATAGTATCTGAAGACTCGACCTCCAGAGTGATGGTTTTCCCCGTCAGTGTTTTGACGAAAATCTGCATACCACCACGTAGACGAAGGACCAAGTGGAGAGTAGACTCCTTCTGGATATTGTAATCAGAGAGAGTGCGACCATCCTCTAACTGCTTACCAGCGAAAATAAGTCGCTGTTGGTCTGGGGGAATGCCCTCCTTGTCTTGAATCTTGGACTTCACGTTATCGATAGTGTCGGAGGATTCTACCTCCAATGTGATTGTCTTTCCAGTGAGGGTCTTGACAAAGATTTGCATACCACCACGAAGACGGAGAACGAGGTGGAGAGTGGACTCCTTCTGTATGTTGTAGTCGGAGAGGGTTCGACCATCTTCAAGTTGTTTACCAGCGAAGATCAAACGCTGTTGATCTGGAGGAATGCCCTCCTTGTCTTGGATCTTGGACTTTACGTTATCGATGGTATCGGAAGACTCCACCTCCAAGGTGATGGTCTTGCCAGTCAAGGTTTTTACGAAGATTTGCATACCACCACGGAGACGGAGGACGAGGTGAAGAGTTGACTCCTTCTGGATGTTGTAGTCTGAGAGAGTTCGGCCTAATATGCTTGTTAGCTTTGAGATGAAGCTTGGTAACGAATTCCAGGCTTACCATCTTCAAGCTGTTTACCAGCGAAGATAAGACGTTGTTGGTCTGGTGGAATGCCTTCCTTGTCTTGGATCTTGCTCTTAACATTATCGATGGTATCCGAGGATTCAACCTCGAGGGTGATGGTCTTGCCGGTAACTATTGGTGCATGATTAGAATTTGGTAGACCCTTAGACCAGAAACGTGAATACTCACGGGTCTTAACGAAGATCTGCATGTTGTAGTGCTATGCTTAAATATAATCGGTACTTGTTGGTTGTAAGGAGGTTTGGTGTGATATGGTGTGGAATAAGAGAGGAAGAAAAGGTTGAACAAGAGAAGTGGGCGAGCTGTGCCTTATGTAGCATCGCCAGAGGGCTGAGGGCCTGGAAAGCGCTAGCCGGGTCTTGGCACGCCCCCACAAACGAATGAGCCAGAATCCACCTGATGAGTCGAGTCAGCTGTAGGTAACTACTTTCGGAGTTTTGCCACAATGGACTCGAACCTTACCTTGCCACAATGACCTCTTATAACAAAGAGGGGACTCTACTGCTTACCTCATCTTGGCAGTAGGTAAATAAGGCCCTGGTTGGCACGCACAATTCTAGAATGTAAGTCCGTCAGGTGAGCTATCAGCAAATACTTCGCTGATAGCACTATCATAGATAAAAAAACTGATGCCAGGCTGCGATAAGACATTAGCACATAGCACTTCACAGTGTCATCCTCTGTACCATCAATGCCAGCGATATAAGAGTCTTGGCACGAGGTCAGTATCATGAAGATAGCTTTAGCGCAGATAACCTAAGAGTCTGGGAACGAAATCAAGTATCATCCCACTGCCATGATCGGCGAAGGAGGATGGTCGGACTACATGATCGCTATCTATACTGCTGCTCGGTTGGTATAGGGTTCCTTCAAATAATATTCTTTCTAATGGTACAGAGTATGCACAATACCTATAGCTGCCGCCTCATAGCCTAAGGCTCCCTTCGGTGATTTACCACACCCCCAAAAATAAATCGGTCTGGACTCGAGATCTCCTTCGGGGGAGAGGCGTATAGACTCAAAAAAAAAAAATACCTATAGCTAGCATGTCGTGGTGATATCTAACCAACCGTATGTACAAGCCAAGTTGGTCACACGGCGAATTTAGCAAGAAATCGATGATTGGGCCGATCACTGCCTGTACTTTGTTCAGAATTCCTCAGAGTTTTTGCCCTGGTTTCGACAACACATTGGAGACGAGGCTGAAAGTTAATAACTCGTGCCCGTGCATTTGCGGCTAGATATATGCTGGGTAATTGGACAAATTCGCAAAACTAGGCCAGTTCATCACATCATGATAACCAACTGCACCACCAGTCCAGGAGCGCCTCTGCACGAGTTGTGGGTTCGAGAGTGAGGGTGTGGATCTCTCCCAAGCTACGCATCTAGATAGGTCTGCATGACGCTTTCTAGGCCAGAGGTATTACGATTGAAGCCCCGCGGAGGCCAGGAGCAGGAATAGTTCATTTGAGTACTCCGTAGAAAGGGACTAAACAGTAGCCTCGGCTTTGGTCACGTGTCGCCAAGAACCTGGCTCTGCAATCGATAGGTTTTCGGATATCTACAGATTTTAGTTATGCTCCTTTTGAGGGTTGATAAATCACAATTGGATATGCTGCTTTACCTTTGCTGCTAGCATATTAGAATCTATAAGTCTAAGTACAAGAACAGGCTGCATGGAAAGGAGGAGGTACGTAGGACTGTAGGATATCTGATGCCAAGAGCTTGACAATCATTCCTTCTGCCCCAATCGGGGGGCAATTGGTAAAGTGGTCAATGTGCCGTAGTGGGTCTGTTTAGGGAGTATGTACTCGTACAGCTACTACCATGAATTATTGCACGCTGCACGCAAGCTGCACACCAGAATCTCGATGCCTGTATTACTTAGCCAGTTTGTGGAAAACCAATTAGCATGCAGTGTGCGACAATTCATAGTTGTACCGAGTAAAGGTATGCATCTGTACCAGATATATACAGGCCTAGATATACTGGCTCTTGTGGCTTTATAGTAGTTAAGCCACATCGGGGGAAAGGTGTAAAGTCTCAAAAAAAAAGTTAGTTAAGCCAACTAGATATATCTTGGAGTTTCAGAGGTTTGTGCCAACCAGACTATCATTGAGCGATATCCTGGTGTAAGTACGGTAGTCGAGACTCCTATCAAAGTACAGAACTTGGCAGGGCAGCTCTAAAGGAGCGCCAAGTGCAATTGCGGGATTCTTGTGTTCAACTCCATATGCTGTGCAACCTTTACGTTACTTGATGTGCAAGTACAGGGTTTGCATAATCATGATGACTTGCGTATACCTACTTAGATGCAGTAGGTATTCTGCGTACTTACTCTCCTGCACCTATACCCCCTTCTCGGAAGCTAGTACCCCGCTTCACTGACCGGCCCTTCTCGTCATCCATTCAAGGTTGTAGGTTGGAGTCTTCCCCTGAGCGTTCGAGACCTACAGGAGCTAATCATGATTAATCTTTGCCCGAAATGAAGATGTAGTCTCGATGCAGGTCAACTGTATACAAAAATGGAAAGCACGAGAAATGCTTTTATTTTCGAAATTCCCTGAAGACTCTTCGATCGACTGCATCACTGCAACTGGGACGCATAAACCCCAAGGTCTGTTATTTTCGTTCATCCTTATGGCTACGATATATTAGGTTAATCAAATTGGGGCCGTGTGATCTAACTGACCAAAATAGGGCTCGAACGAATGCTCGTTCGTCAATTACTAGTAGGTATGCTAACTCATGTGGTGCCCTGCATGTCACAACCCATCTCGGCGAATCCCCTAAGCTCACGTATCCTGGCCAGGATGGCCCATCTTCTGAAAATTGACTATCAGCCTTTCACTTCATGCCAGAGAGCGGTACGCCCCTAGCGCGATCACTTCCTCAGGAACAGGCTTTGGCACATGTGAGAGATCACCCAGCTGGCCAGTCTTTGAATTGATATTATCTCCTCTTTCTTTACTTCCATTTCTCCTTTAATTTTTCCTCCTCTCTCCACTCTTTCTTCCTGTCCTGTTTCCTCCCCTCCTTCTACTCGCCCTTTCCCTCTCTCTTTCCTTTATCCTGGGGGGCTTCTGGAGAGGCGCGGGGTGTTGGAGGCGGCAGACCTGCGGCAAGGACCAGCGTGTAGCTACATCACCTAGTCACCATAGGCTAAAACAATACAAGAAGGGCTAACTTGCAGCTGTCGAACGTTAGCCATACTGCCACAGACGATGTCTAAAAACTCCACATACAGTCAGGGTTTCTCAATTTCTTGGTATCAATCTGCACATACTTAGAAAGCTGCTTGATGTAGGCATGGGTAGAGGATGCCCCGTCTTTCCTATTACAGTGCACTTCCAAGGACCTAAAAATGACCAAAATTATTTTGGAAAAAAGGAATGAAAAAACCCGAGAGACCATTTTTTGCCAACTCATACTGCATATGGAGGTCAACCACCGTTCCCTCCAAAATCTGTTTCTGCCTCTATTTAGCATTTCCGCTTCCTTTACCCAAGGGTCAAGAAGACACCTCAGTGAATGATAGCCAATGCGCATCAGGCGAGGTCAAACCATATTTTCGTGATGGGTCCTCCTGTTGTGGAAATACCCCCTTGGCCCACTAGCGCCAGGGAATGCACTGTCGAATTTGATAAGCCATCTGCATCTCTCCCAGTGCAACTGGTATGTACACAATAGAACTGGCTGGATTGGTGGGTCACCGAGCAACCCTTCAAAAAGGTTAGAAGATACTGACGTATATCTTGCATTAGCCTTGCCTGGGGCCCCCTTCCCGCTGTCTTCTTGCAGGTACATATTATCATCAGAGAATGACCCAATGACGTGCATTCAATTCGCGTGGTCTAGGGGCCGTTTTGGCTTGACCTCGCTGTTCAGCAACTCAGCCAACAAATATGGGGGTTTTGGGATCAAACTGTCAATTTTTTTTGGGGTCACTGATTCGCTGGCCCCACAGCTAACCTTCTTGCATAACAATCTCACGTCTAATCTCCACGGCAATTCATATTGCCTTGAGGAAATTGACTGGCTAACAAAGCAGTTCCGGCGCTGCTGTCTACCATGGCTGCAGTAAATCTTGGTGCATCCTGCCTGCTATACCAGGCACACCGGTGGATGGCACCACAACAGGAATACCCTGGACCTCCTATTGCAGGATTGATAGCTTAACACAGCACAGAATCAGAGCCAGGAGATCGACCACCCGCATCTGGCCCTAGCCATCCAGTCCTTGGGTTCAGCTTACGCCTGCCCCCCCGGCAACCCCCCTCTCCCCTCTTCCTCTCCGGCCTACTTTGACAGCAACCCCGCGAACCAAATTGTGCGACACATTTTGTAAATTAGCCATGCATTTCAGACATATATTGTAGCTGTTCCGCACATAATCTCTAGTTATACTCACCATATATATATACCCATCTGTGCTACATAGAATCAATTTCTAGGCCACTGAAGTCTTCTTCATAATCCTGCCGCATTGACCTCCGGTTCCGAGCAATCATCCAGTCTTCGGCGCAGCAGACGCCATTCTTCTGAGATACAGGCACATAGCCTGAGTGACACGAAGAGCCTCCAACCTCTTGTCCACACCCAGCATACCGCATCACAAATATATCTCAGGCCATATCACAATGTTCTACATTTGCTACCTCGCCAGTATGTACTTCCCGGCTTTCCCTCTTACTCTCAATAGGGAAGTTGTGAAATTTTGATTATCAATCTAATTACCCCTTCGAATTAGGTCTTTGCAAACGCCGCCATTGGCCCGACCCACACTACGAGTGCTACCCATTTAAGGGAGGCTTTACATGCAATGTGCGAGTCAACCACCGAGACTATCAAGCAGATGAAATCCACACAACCCAGGACCTTGCGCGTGAGGCAGCCGCTCAACAAGCTTACTTTATTTGTCGCAACATCTCAGTCAATGAAGGTCTATATCAGGGGCAAGGTTCCGGGAGCGGTGCCCCCGTTCAACCCGCACTTTCATACCATCTACCTCCCGTCGGCTCCGTATCTATGGCTATGGCGCAGCCAAGATATGTCCCACCAACGGGAGGAATTGTCCCAGTTCAGAATGGGTTACCCAAGCCAGAGCAAGCCCCAATATCAAGTAATGGAAGAATGACCAATGGGCAGAGCGTGGTCATTGTGGGTCATCCACAATTGAGAATGTAGAAGATTCTCAGCTAGATTTGGCAACAGACAGAATGGGTCGTTGCTGTTTCCACCTAAGGACACTCTCACCGACAGTTTCAACATTCGATGCTCGGGCTCCTACCATGCAACAGGAGTTTCTTGACAGCATTATCGATCCTTCGTTCTCGACATTTTTCTTTAATCCTGGTTCTGTGCGTTCTTACATTCGTTCCTTTTGGGCGCAGGTGTTATGGGCTCTCTTTCCTGGGTTCTTCAAAGCATTCATTATTTGGGGACATGTAAAAGTATCTCGTTCGTTACAAGGAAGGTTTAACTTGGCTCATTCAGTGCAGGACGCTCTTTTTTTAATGGGTTGAGACCAGTACAGGAATTGTCTCCACTTTGAACCGTACAACACTTTGCCAGGTGACTACAACCGCAACTCGACACTTCTGTTTTGGCACAGATGGAGCAATTGAGTTACAACTGCAGGTTTCATCGGCGGCATAATGATTTTCCTTTGTTTTTTGCCAATTCAGTTTGCCTTTTTATTATGGATACAACCTATGTACTTGTGCATTAGCCTACTTGTGCATACTTATTTGTGTATCTAAATCTGAACTGTAGTGACAATTGAACCATGGAGTATCAGATCTTGATAATGCAGCAACTTACCCTGAACTTCAACTTCAACTTCGGCATATTTCTTTGCGACATGCATATATGATTTATTTTTTTCAAATTCAGATACCAGCCTACATAGATGGGATGAACACCTCCATAACACACCACAAACTCCTCTCACAAAGTACTCTACAACTCGATCTTTACTTTTTTGATGTCCTTGATGGCATGGCGCACGGACCGAACAGCTGATATCGATGCTGCATGGCGCTGTTGGTATTGTGCCAATCGCAACGTCTGCCTTTCTCGCCAGCATCACCTCGATTCAACAGAAAAAAGAAAAACAAAGAAAAACAAAAAAACAAAAGAGGGAACAACGCAGCTAAAAGGGGTGTGACTAGCCGCGTCCACAAAGAAGGTTCGAAAAGTCCACGTAGTTTAGGAGACTTGCAATGATCATCCCGAGAACAACCACTGTGCCGGGTCCTGGGTGGGTTTTAATGGGGTTTAGCATGCTACGTGGATGGGAGGAGGGGTGTTGCTTCCTTGCTAGGTCCATGTGGAACCTTCGCTTCGACTGGTTTGGAAGTTGACGTCGCTTGAGTCAACTTTTGCCCTACCTAGACCCTTGATCCTGGGTTTCTTGCACGTGTACATAGCGAAGAAAGCAGACCCTGAGCAACGTCACAATCGTTTACGTTGTCCCCTCCGTTTCTCGTTCCTTGATCCCCGTCAGATGTTTAAGCGCTCCTACCACTCAACAAGTTTGCGTGGTAGACAGTCGTGGTCTCTGCCCTGAGACAGGAAGGGAATCCCGGTCTCACATTTGGGGACGTGGAGAGGGTGTTGGCAGTGCGCGAACTCTCATCCCTGGATATAGGTAGGGCGCGGGGTACCTCCTCCACAGGCAAAGTTGGGGTGGCGTGGGGCTGGATTGGTTGGGTATTTGAGGTTTCGGTTGTGATTGAAACAACATGTGTGTATTGTAATTAGGTCAATTTATCGGACACGCAGTAGACATCTACACCATCGGGTAGGAGCTATGAATTTCGTTAGAACATGTCTGCTTTATGAGATCGAGGGGCAAATGAAAAAATGAGGTGGCTCTATCAAACACGTGACTTTTCTATTACCGCATCAGGTAATGAGGAATGACACACAATATGACCCTTAAGACTATTGAAAATTGTTTCTAGTTGGTGTCAATTGGTCAGGTTAATTGTTGGTATAGATTCTTCTATCTTCCTTCCCGTGTATTGTATAGAAATCGAGAGTTCATCTCGTACAATTTCATGTACTGACTCTTAGCCCATCTTACCTCGTGTTAACCTGGACTGAGTTGTTCCAATGCACCTGAATCCGGCACCCCGGCTGTGAATTAGGTACTCGAGTTGCAAGGAAGGTGTGCCTTTGATTGACGCTCGACGAGCACGTGCAGATAGATACCTTTCGGTATCTGTTTGTGATACAAATGAAGTCGGTACCCGAAGTCCCTACGGGTCATCCATCGTACCATATAGCCAATGGAGCGTATTATATCATGATTATGATTATATTCTTGCCCCGGGCCGGGCCGGGGCATACTCACAGTTGCCATATCATAAATGCCGCATGCAGTGTGTGGTTCTGCAGCTGCATGGGACTGGCCCTCCTAGACCTACTTCAGATATGTGGTTAATGATCAGTCCACCCTGGTGGGGTAAATTACCTTGGAGTCGAGTTGATGACTGACCTCATGAAAGTGATGGAGTTTTCGGCCCCCAAATAACATCTGCCGAGGCCTTGCCTTCTCCTATTACAGATCTAGACGGCCTGACGTGTTTAATGTTTTGGGACTGTTGATGGTAGGTTCTGCAGCTCCAGGCCCTGTCTATTTGTAGCCAAGGAGTGGTATTGTTACGCCCGTGGCGCCCACCAGCTGTATTTCAGACCTGTCCCTGAAAGCGTGCATTGGTAAATTAAAGAGTAGCTCCGCTGGGTCAAAAATAAGAATGGTAGAGGCCTTTTTAAACCTAAAGGGGAACGTGGCCCTAACGTGTTTCTCATCCAACTGAAGCAGAGTTACCCTGAAACTACCAATCCATCGTCGCTACTATTGTAAAGAAGATGAGTTTAGACTACTGCCTCACACTAGGGGAACATCTGGGTATGTACCCAGTCTCTACGTCAAAATCGAAAATTTTTTCCGCATTATCATGTCCCAACCCATTTGTCATTCCAGGTTAACCCCTTGAACAAAGGGACTCTGGGGCCAAATTTCTATGACCGCAAAAACTTAGCTCATGTAGGCTTGCACAGAGTGACAGTCTATAATACAACCTCTGTTGGGGAGGACTCCAGAAGGGCTTGCGCATCACCGCAGGGCATTGAGGCCAGAGAAGCTGTATTCCATAATAGAACATTTCATGTCTCTGTGAAATCACGCCCATAGTATGCAAGCCCCAAGACTACCTTTTGAGAGGTTAACCAAAGTGGAGCCTGGCCCTTATTAATTTTCTGCCTTTGGGGCGTTGCACTCCATGGCTTTGCATCAAAGCCCGAAGATACCAATAACTGGGGCCAGAACACAGGAAATCCCCAAATGCTACACACACCCCACGCTGAGGCCACAGGCATACCCCCAAATATCTGCACTTCATAAAACAGTCAGTTGAAAGTTTGAAGAAAAGTCACATGTTGAAAAAAGTATCTCGGGTTTTGTGCAGTTATGATCAGTTAGATTTGGATGTTGTGTATGATGTATAATAAGGTCCATACACTCGATAGGGGATCGAGTAAATGTAGCTATGCATACTAGACATCTTGCTATATCACCGAATGTATGCTGGTATGGCTGTGGACCCTGTAGTACAACACATAAGGTTACATGGGATGAGACCACAAAATTGCAGGGGCGGGACTTCACATTTTTTTTTGAGTCTATACATCTGCTGAGCCTTAGGCTATGAGACGGAGG
>Ga0307514_10004119_pt1 | contig 13474 bp, 12 predicted proteins | sample 16_EM_MG_FD_203088 | JGI IMG/M metagenome (GOLD analysis project Ga0307514, IMG submission 203088) | Populus trichocarpa ectomycorrhiza microbial communities from riparian zone in the Pacific Northwest, United States - 16_EM | ecosystem: Host-associated > Plants > Roots > Unclassified | place... | reverse complement strand
GCCCCCCCGCCCCCCCCCCCCCCGTTTAGGATGAGCTAAGCACTATCGACGATAGAATCTCTTTTGCGAATTTGATCAATGCATGAATATTTGGGCTGGAGGTATGACGGCTATAACGGCTAGGGGCCACGAACACGGCCCGACTGGGGAAGGTGTTGACACGCACGAGCACATACAGGTGGAATACTGTTGACTTCCGAATTTAGCACTTCATTTATTTTTTTTATGTAACTCATTGGGAGAATAGCTGTGAGCTGGATTTAGGGAATTATCTGCTGGCTCAAGAGTGGGACAGTAGCACACTAGGGTGGAAAATTTTAGGATTCTTAATGTTTTTATGGGTTCCTTTCCTATATGGTGCTTTGGTGGTTTTATGCCAATTCCCTCTTCATTTGTGGTAACCGCACAGTATTTTAACTCTTATCAATGGTAAGCATTCCATCAAATTCGAAAGCTAATTCCCTAGATAGTCGACAAGTCGGGCTGTCATGGATTACCGGTAGCTCCTTACTTGGGTGACTGCTGGCAACAGATTTGACGTGACTCGACTGTGAGAGCCCCTCGATGATAAGTGATCTTGTGCTGGGTAGAACTGCTGGTTGTAAGTAAATAGGGCGAGACTGGTATGATTATTAGTTCGAGACTCCTTGAAGCTGTTTCCCACCCAATCAGTAATGAGCTGGCACGTTGCAACTACAATCCAGTTTTTGCACAGAGATTACGCATTTCTGGTAAGGTGGGATGTTGGTTGCTCAGATCATAATGTACTACTGTGGGCTCTTGGCGGGTCTGGGTGCGGGATCGGCCCGTTGCCACTAGTGGCGGATTTGCACACGCACAAAGCTTAACTTGACTACATGTGTTGATGTTGATATTTTACTTTCATACTTGGGATGGCAAGTTGCGTGTCCTGCTATTTGGATATATAAAACACTTGACAGTCTCGTAAACAAAGGATCCTCTCAGCCTTAGATATCATGATTGTGCCGCTCCTTTGCACTTTGCTTCGCTGTTCTAAAAATAAATTGGTGGTAGCCTAAGTACCCTGGCTCGCTTAGTTTTATTCTACAATGGAACTTGCAACCAGGCTAATACTAATTCCCGGTTAAAACTAGGATCAATGATTGGCGCTCGGAATGACATTTACTCGACAATCCCTTGTAGCCATATTGTCTCACAACGCAATTGATTGTGCTGCCTTTCATTGGGGGAAGAGTTACTGCTAGGCAACCGTTCTACATCGATATCGAATTTAAAGCTTTCAGGATTGCAGGAAGACAGCTGAGAGAGGTCGTTCCAATTCGCCGATTGCACTGTCACGATTGTTGAAACTCATTACTATTGGGTACGCTAAGACAGGGACTTCTACCCAATGATATCCCTTACTGGGATCTGCAGTTTATCCAATAAGCGAAGGTATCGAGGAAGCGGGGCCGATATGCGGGGTGCACTGCGAGAAAAAGCAATGATGGGAGTTCCAATCAGAGTTGTCCTCTTTTCTGCGCTGGCCTGGCAACTAGATTTCAGTAAGTGAGAGTGGGTTGATACTGGCGTGGGACGGGCTACTAGTGGCATAGGAATAATAGGGACTTGGCTTTTCGGAATGCACTGTGAGTGGTTATACTCAAACATGACAGGGTTATTTCTACCTACTCTGGTGGAGGGTGTCGTACCTTTTTCAGCAAACGTTCTCACAATTGGATATGGAGAAGGATATCAACCACTCAGGACTGCATGTTTCGGATATCAGGCTGACCTGCATTTTTCATACTCATGCGCTGCAGTGATACAGGTATGTGATGGAATACATTAGTGAGTGTTGTTGGTCTCAGCCTTCACTGAATTGGGTTACAGCAATAAAGAGGGGTTTGACACCGGAAAACCACAAGGCGTTTCCAATTGGCGCATGTGACGTGCTCCAAGTATGAGGGCTTGCCATTTCAGCTATGTACAGTTACTTATAGATGCCGCATCACACTTCCTGACTGGGGAGTGGAAGGTTGACAGTGGAAACAACGCTCGCCATCAGTTACATCATGCAGTCTCAGATGCACGTTCAGTGCCGCTACCTGACTTCGGGGCCGGTATCTTGGCCCTTGCTGGCAAGCGTTCTGGTTACTCTATCTCTGATTGTGTCCTCCAATGCCTTATCCGTAATATTCAGAGTACCGTCTTATCTCGAGAAAGTCGCTCGCGTGGGTGGCGCCTGCAATGTAACGATCAGAACGCGATACCTACAAGAGTACCTAATCTGGTCTTAGCTGGCATAATTCGTGACGGATACCAAGAATCTTGGCACGAGAGCGCTAGTCTGGTAGCAGTACGCAGAGACACCCACTGACCAGTTAAGGGCACACAGTACCCTAATAACTGAAGTTTATATGCCCGCGGCTCACACGGTATACTACAGCAGTGAAAGGTAGCAATAGCGATTGACCTATTTCACCTTCCGCTTCATGTCTCTAGCGAGATTTACCATACTACGCTGTGTCAAGGCACTAGCATCTAACTCGAGTTATTACAGTACATCCCTAATAGTCTGGTTGGCACGACCCTCCCCCGACATCCCTAAGTCTGCATGCGTCTGCAACAGGCTTAGTCTGGTTGCACGACCCCTCCTGTGTCTTGCGGGCACCACCCATGCTAGCAAATTTCTCGAGATAATACGGTAAGCAATCGACAGGAGGGTATGAGAATTGGGTACCACACTTATACAATTGAGAAAGCACAATTGTATACTTCCTCAAGCCACCAATTGTATCCTCCTTTGGAGGAACCGTATCTGCACTGTGTTAAATCTACGACGTCTCCCACTTCTCTTTCTCACACCCTTGAAGTTAGTCTTGCCGCAACGTCTGGATCGAAGACCTGTTTTCTATTTTGATGCTCTACCAAATTGCACGACCTAGTGTTGGATTCTATCCCGCCAAAAGCGCTAGCCCGGGATTTACAGTTGCGACATTGAACTTCAGCTGGTAACGTTTGATGATCGGTTGAGCCTAGGATGAATGCTATCGCCTATCGTCCTCAGAGGGTGAAAAAGAGAAGGCTGTGTCAATATTCAAGCGAAAGTTGCGACCCGAAACTGATGACGGCTTGGCTGGCTGGCAAAGCAGAGGTGAAGTCGGTGATGCGCCCACGGGTCTTAGGAGCAAAGGAAACTACATCAGAAAAGACAGCTTCTACGGGATTGTCCAAGAAACCAGACAGTGTCCAAGGTGGGGAACATGATTAGATCCGACACCTATCCGACAAGCCTCTGCGAGGCCCCCTATTATGTGAAGACAATACACTTGGGGATATGAAAAGTCAATATGATACGACCTCAAGGATTCTGGGTCTGGACAAGCGAAACTGGGGCTTCCATCATGCTATATGGCTTGGCTGAGCTCCATCGGTGAAAAGTAGTGCCGGCAGATATGGGCCTCATTAGTATTTTGAGACTAGGACTTCTTTGCTGTGAAAGTAAGTATGCCGCCGATCCCTTTGCCACCAGACCCTCCTGTACTGTATTGATTGGTTCAACGCAGTATGATCCTATCGTGGGTGCTGCAGCTTGAGATGGGTTCACGGTGGAATCTCGTACGGCTACCTTGAGAGGGTGGACACAAGTGGGCATCGGTTAAGTCGGTTTAATCTGGTTAAAGTATGGCGATAACCCAGCTCACTCCACGCACTTGCCCAACCTCCATTCAGGTCCGCTTTGTTCCACGCAGTATACTGAGCACTACTATCTCCCCTTCCCCCACTCTGTAATTCAATTATCAGCCACCAACCTCGTTTCAAACCCTGTATGTGAACCACTGCAGCAACTTGACCCCACCAACTCTACCTTTCTTTTGGCAAATCCTTACTCATATTCAGTCTATCTAGATTGCCCCCCTCCCCTTTAAATTCCATACAAAATAAAAATAACCAGCTACTGCCTCGCTAGCGACCTGCCAGCACCACTCCGGGTCTCGCTCTGCTTTCTTCCACCGTCCTCCCTCTTCCGCCTCCCACCAGTGGGCATCCCAATAGTACTCTTGTCTTACCTCCAGGAAACGGCCTGATCTTCAGCTCCCACACTGTTCAGACATACTGCATCGCCATTATCTCCGTTGCAAATTTCCCAGGTAGACGCTTTAATTATCGACCGCTCCGGCGTCCGCTACTGTGCTCCAGTGGTATTCCAGCAACTTCTTAGTGCATCGAAATCTTGGTCAACAAGTAGCCTGGTTGTCGGCAAGCTTGACTCATTCCTCTTTAGTGCTTCCGGTTGTTGCACTTGTCACCCCCGTTCTTACCATTAACGTGAGTCTCCACCAACTGGTGAAAGGCACCAACGGCAACCCTAATGCTGAACAACCACCCACTGAGCCAGAATATGTCGGATATCGCCGCACACGTGACACAAGCGATGTCAACCTCAAAAGATCAGACCATACGGAAGCGAAAGATTACAAGCTCGTCAGATGTGCGCCCACAGCACACGGTTAAGCAAGTTCCAAAACTCAAACGCCTTGCACCATGCCCCACACCTAATCCACAACAGCCAAACCATAATGGACAAAGCAGTTCAACCTTGACCCGTGCTAGTCTTCCAACGAATATCACCATGATAGGAACTGTGTCTACCCCCATTGGCACACCCTGTCATCCTCCTGGCGGCAGGGCATTGTTTGGCTCAATACCAATGCAAGGGGACAATGAGACGTTAAACCCGCCGGCAAACATAGAAGAGGGCTTAATCAGTTTGAATCACCCATCCCCAGGGTTTTGGGGATTGCTGAGTTCACCGGATCCCGGCGTGGGACAGGGTGGAGGAGAGGCGCACATGCCATGGACCCCACAGTTCCCTACTCCTTCTAGGGGAAGAACCTTTGAGCCAGAATGGAAACATAGTGCCGGGTTACCTTTGGTGACATGTCCCTGGCGTTCACACCTGGAGAGGATTACGTCTGTGGAGCTGGCAATATCACAGATTTCCCGGAGGCTCATGATCCAATCACCCTCGAAGGAGGAACTGGATGGGTTATTGGAGGACTTGGAGTACCTGAAGCGAAGTTACTTTAAGCTCCAGAAGTGTGTGCAGTGCTAGGGGAATTGGGCATTGGGCATTTGGCGCAGACTGAACGATAATTTTTCTCGCATCGATGGCCAGGAAGGGGTTGGGGTTTGGCAACGAAGATAAATTCTTTCTTTTGATGACTGCTAGTTGAGGTACTGCGCATTCACGCACCGCATTCTAGTGACCTTCCACTTACGATTTCAAGTTACAGAACTGAAAGTCCTGATTGTCTTGGCAATGATCAGAGACTGGAGACGAGGCTAGGAGTTGGCTACCTGTTTTTTTTTCCTTTCCTTCACAGAATACATTATCAATATTTTTTGCAGGAGGTTACCAGTGGATAGTACCATGTTTATCTGTTAGCCAACTCGTTGGTACTTCGTTTAACTGGTGATATGCTTTTCAGTTTTTCCATTGCAGGAGGTTGTGTGACTTGCGTCCTGATGATTGGTCACAGCATATCACCTTGAGACTTTGCCTTAGCCCCTGTCTGCGGAGTTACAGTCCACCCTTGCTATAACGGGCCTCGCTATATCGGATCCCCGCTATACCGGACGGACCAGAGGCTTCAAGATTTCACACCACCAAATTATCCCTCGCTATACCGGACGGCCATACAATACCGTACCGGACAGAGTGTAAAGGTTTTCATATCCCTGTTCCTATACATTTCTCCCTTGCTATAACGACCGCAGCTAAGCTAGGTACATGCGTCAATTGCGGCCTCAACCCTTCTGTCCACTGTTTCGCTTACTTCGTTTGCTTCCCTTGCTTCCCTTGCTTCACTTGCTCTGGTTGAGGTGCCTAATTTATCTGATTTGGAGTGAATGTGAAGTCACCTATGGAGGGTCTGTTGTTTGCGCTTGGTATGTTGATGGGCCTGGATCACAAGGGATAGGTGTTGGAGGTAGCCTACAGTATCGGAAATATAAAATCAAGTAAGACTCGGAACTATGTAATTACCTACCTCATCATCAATGAAATTCTTACCAAAGTCACTAAGCTTCTCTTGCCGCTTGCGAAATATCTCACGCTTTTCCAGCACACCCAGTGCTCTGCGTTTTCCTGCACTTCTCAACATAATTGCTACTGGTACTGTATCGCTGGTATTGCAATTGCAAGGCCGCTCAGGAACCCACTACTTATCTGTATCTGCCAAGCTCAACCCCTGTCATTTTCTATGCCGGATCCCTTGCTATACTGGACAGAAAGCGCCGGATTTTAGCCGTCCATTATAGCAAGGGTGGACTGTATGACCCTCGGATCATGTGTGGTTTTACAATCGATTATGCATGCGGAACGCCTGATTGTCATAGAAAGTGAGGCCAACCTAAAGTAGCCTTGTGCATATATGGCCTTGGTTGCCTAGATGATCCGTTTCTGGTCACGAATGCCGGTGCCCAGACTATTTCAAACAACTAAGTACAGTGCTCACCATACTGGATTAGGTTTGTGAATACTTCGGGTGATGTTGTGCCAGCCAGGCTATTTGTACATACAGTATGTAGTACCTATTTGAAAAAAGCTGTTTGGAAATTGTATGTTATATATTTTGATTATTAACAGAAACAAATATTGTATATGCTTATATGTGTTCTCGTGCCCAGGCCGATTTATTTGTGTGGTAGCTTAAATTAGTCTGGTTGGCACAAGCCCCTCGTAGTTGGCACAAGCCCCACGTAGACCTTATCGATAAACTTACCCAATTCGGCAGTGACTGCCCCTCTCTGCAACAACCACTCTCTAACGCATCAACCCCCGCTTTCTCTTGTTCTTTTTATCACCCGAGTTTGACAGACCTTTGCCCCAATGTTCCTCGGCCAACTACCTTGCCGATTTCTATAGATCATTGGCTGTTGAGTAGCGTGGGATGCATTGCTATAGTCTCACGCCACATTACTAGTGGAATTTAGCCCCTCGTGGTGACTACCCCAACCTATCAAGTACTGGTACTCTAAATAGCTAGACTGCGTTGCTTCTAATTTTCGAGATCGCCGCTAGTCTAGTTCGTTGTGGGCTTACGTAGCCTAGCCTAGAGCCTTAGACGATCAGCACGCTAGACAAACCGCGAAGCTTAAATTGACTACAAGTGCTGACATTGGGTTGGTACAAAAAATGCCACCGGGCTTTTTTGTAGTCTGGTTGGCACAACACCCTCGTAGAGGGCTTTTTTGTACAATGCACCCTTTTTATGCATCGGCCGTGCTGTATGCATCATTATGTACTGTACATATGTATGCATCACTGGCCCAAAGTGAGACAAAAGCGTGACGTACATAATCCATTGCCTTACCAGCTGAGATATCTACACAGCCTATTGTTTTGAAACATCGGGAAATTGCCACCTCCCTTCTGCACAGTTTGGGGAATAGGTGTTTACATGGGGAATTGCCTAAATTTGACCCACTAGCCATGAGTTTGATTAGGTTAGGCTTTTTTAGAGAGTGAACCCCTTGGCTTCTGGTTGGCTTCCAATGTCCCAGACACGACGAGTACACGTGAGGTTGGATCAACCGTGTGGTCAATTTAAACTTTACACGTGGCGTGACTGATAGCCGTTTGGTTGCTGACAGCCGATCCAATGTGTAACCAGACTAGTACTACAGCTAAGCTCGCAATAACCAACCAGAGACATTAGTACCTCCAAATGTAGGTAATCTGGTTGGCTGGTTCGAAATGGCGCGATACGTCGAGCCCGCTTGGCACAAGACTATGTATCGAGGCTCTTTGGAACTGCCTGAATAATAGACTTGATGGTGTAGGTGGCTATAGCGAGCCTAAAGCCACATCCGATGCAAAGCGCACGAGGGTATTAAGTACCCAGTTCACTGGACTATTCATTCGAGGCAGCTCCCTGCATCCAAAAAATAGGGATTTAGTACCCTGACATTGTGCGCTATATTGAATAGGATGCCAACGCCGATGATGGGTAGTTGTTTTAAGATTTTCGCAATGATTGGATATTTGCACTCATGACTGACCCTCTCGTGTCGGACCACCCGACACACCTCTCACCACAATACTTTTGCATATTCTCGGGACTCGAATTGATATCAGCGCCTATAGCTATCAATTTGACCCTTTGTCTGACCCTTAACCTCTAGTGTAGCGGGCCTTACCTGTAGCTACTATCAGGATTCAATATAGTTCTGTCCTCTTTCAAACCTCCATTAACGTTTACCAAATTGCCGAGTCACGCAATACTAATCCTCTATTCTCCCACCCTCTACTGGTACTCATTTCCTATCCTCTCCAACGCTCGTGATCCCGTATGCTTCCCCTCAACATGCTTTCTGAATGCAACGACCCCGCCTCGTTTTAACATGCTAAGTAGGGTGAGAGGGGGGAAAGGCATGGAGAGACAGACCCTGAGTGGTGCCGGGAGGTGGCGAAATTCTCAAGATGGTGAAGGAGGCTCCAGGGTGGGAAAACCTGTGTGTAGGCGCGGTCTTTTGCCATAGCCTAGGTAGACTGAAAACTGCAAACGGTGCGATATTGGTATCTGAAGTAGAGTAAGAAACATCGACATGGGTGCTCTTCACTGTTGACACCGCATAGCTAGAACAATAATTCAGGATCGTCAAGTCCCGGAAAGTACTCGCTACTACAGACCAACTCGGTACTAGCGTTGAGCGATGTCTAGCACTGGTCGAATGTTGGCCCAGCAGAGCCAATCAAAATCGATTTGAGACCGGCGAGATGAGTAATGTAAAAAGCAGGATTTCATCAATGCACTACGGCATTTTTTGTCCCACATGCTACTTATTTACAGCGTGGTCGGCGTATAAAAAATAAGATCTTCGTCACCTGCAGGACTAGGTAGCGCTATATATAACTGGTAGTACTAGACTCTACGCCGTTTAGTTACAGTGACCAGCTTCAGCTGTGTAAGTTTTTCAGTTAGGATACAACAATGCCGACACAAGCAAGCACAAGTGAAAGTGGTTGGAAGGGGAAGGGAGAATCAAAGTGTGTTTGATGGCATGATAAAGGAGTTCTAAAGCTATCTTCGGCCAAGACGACAACCCAAACTTTTTTTAAAGCGGTGGGCCTACATGTAGGAACTTGAGCTACCTAATATGAAGATAGGAATGCAGAAAATGCATCTCCCATCTGCCTCTTGCAAATTCCGATATCCTTTGCCTGTTAGATATCAACTTATAGTGGTTTTCTGTCATAATCTTTATAATCTTATCCCTTGTGCCTTCTTGAATTTTAGGGGCCAGACTGATCTCGTGCCCAGACCCTATAGGATCTTCACTAACCAGACTAGGTTTTATAGCTAGTCTGGTTGCACTAGTCTGGTTGCACTAGTCTGGTTGCACAACCCCCTGTAGAGGAAATACGAGGTTACGAACGGAGGAATTTTGTAAAGGCGCAAGAGTGGATCCAATGCTCTCTATTCATTTTTCCCAGTGAATTCCTGGCTCTTTTATCCTTCGCAGCCTGTCCAAATTATCTCCATTAGTGATCCTTGCATCCCGTGGCCTTTGTACTTCCCCGTGACTTCTTACCGCTGGGAGAGTATTCCTACAGATCATCCAGCCTACCCTCCAGATCTTAATCCTATTGAACATGTCTGGTGTTATCTTAAGGAGGCTTTACATTATAAACTTGCTTCCTTTCACGGTGGACTAGAAGCTGTTGAAAAGAGAATAGCTGAGTGTTTGGGGGGAAGATTCCTACTCCTTTGCTAGACTCTCTATGCCTCGATGGCTATTAAAGCTGAGGGATTGTATACCGAATATTTATGAGCTGTCTATCTTATGCATAGTCGGGTAATGAGACCTCTACGAGAGGCTGGTGCCCCCCAGACCACCTTCGTTGATGTACTCAATCTGGGCTAGTGCTCAACGTATTCTGATATGTATCACCCATACCTCACTGCCAGCCAACCACTGCTGTTCTCGTGCCCAGACTTGCGGGAATTCTTGGCATTTGTCCTGCTCGAAATACCACTGTATAAAACCAGGGGTCCCGGATTCTTTTGCCCACGTGCCGTTGTTCGACTAAAACTAGCACATGCAGATGCACGTGCACAGAGATACCTACTTCAAGCCCTAATTTTTCATAACGCCGGAAGTTCATAGCATACATTTTGGTCTATAAGGTCGGGAAAGGAAAGATCAAGATATAGACAAGGGTCTTATCAGAGTTGGAAGAAAAGTCTAAATACCCCAGGCCGCCCTTCGCGATAGGTAGTATCAGACTGTCCAGGCCTGGCCAATACGACAGCTTCAAATATGCCTCCATTAGTCTCATGCCAAGACCCTTCTGGGCCGAGCGCCGCGAGGGTCTTGGTTCTAATGTCGGCTATGTTATTTTTTGGGGGTTGCCACGAAGTACGACCGCTAGATCTATGATGACATGGTAGCCGCAACCACAACCAAGTAAATAAATACTCGCACGCAATTGCCGACTTGATTTCTCAAAATTAGAATGTCTCCTTTTAAGGAGTCATTAATTGCATTCAGCCTATCTAGACTATGGCAATGGATTGCAGCTTCCCCAGTTGCCCAAGTACCTCTCTCTCCTCTCAAGCCAGTCCCTGCCCTTCCTGCCTATCTAAAATACTATGTACACTACTTCATCCCAGAAATCCCGCCACTTCTGCACACCACTCTTCATTACTCTCTGTCTGTATATCACCTCTTGGCTGTCCAGGGCCACCATATCGCATCTTTCCCATGCCAGCGCCACTCCCGCAGCCTTCGCATCAGCTACCGGTACTGTGGCCAATATCCCCGCTTCCCTCGTCCCCCTTGCAGCTCGTCCCCTACCCTGCTACCATCTGTCCATTCTTCCACTTGCCCCTCTTCTAGCTCTTCTATCTTCACCTCTCTGCCAGTAGGTACTCCACTACTTATCCACCTCAGCTCAGTACCATTCTCTAGTACTTCTTGCAGGATTCGCTGTCAATTTTGGTAGGTATATCGCAAGGATCCAATAGTTCTAGAGGGGACAGTCCAATGTCAGAGAGGATAAGGGGTTTGTGGCCTTCAAAGTTGCTGGTCTATTTTTTAAAATCTATTTTATTCTCTACTCTTATTATAGACCAGCAAGGCATACATGGTCAGTATTTTGCAGAGTTGATGCTAATATTCGCGATGTCTATGTCTGTCTAGGTAGGTCTACCTACGGCTACTCCTACACAATGAAAGTCAAGAATCAAATAGATTTTAAAAAATAGACCAGCAAGACATACATGGTCGGTATTTTGCAGAGTTGATGCTAATATTCGCGATGTCTGTGTCTGTCTAGGTAGGTCTAGGTAGGTCTAGGTACGTACGGAGACACATCTAGGCAAGTCTAGGTAGGTCCTACGGCTACTCCTACACAATGAAAGTCGAGGATCAAATAGATTTTAAAAAATAGACCAGCAAGGCATATGTTACGGCACGTCTAGGTAGACCTAGACAGACATAGACATTGCGAATATTAGCATCAACTCTGCAAAATACCGACCACATATGCCTTGCTGGTCTATTTTTTAAAATCTATTTGATCCTCGACTTTCTGTAGGAGTAGCCGTAGGTAGACCTACCTAGACTTGCCTAGATGTGTCTCCGTACGTACCGACCTAGACCTACCTAGACCTACCTAGACAGACATAGACATCGCGAATATTAGCATCAACTCTGCAAAGTACCGACCATGTATGTCTTGCTGGTCTATTTTTTAAAATCTATTTGATTCTCTACTTTCATTGTGTAGGAGTAGCCCTGTTCTCGTGCCTAGACCGATTTACTTTTGTGTTGTAGAAAACCACCTACACCTACCTAGACTACAACTAGCAAACTACTTTTTACTGACTTATTCTTGAAATCTATATATATATATCATGCAATCCACTACTCTCATTTTGCAGGAACAGCCGTACCTAGACCTAATCTACTGACTAGACCTCCGCAGACCACTTAGGCTCACCATTAGTACCAACCCTCCCAAAACACTTACCATATATCATAATTTCATCATAGGTCATAAGTTCCGACCAAATTCCTCACACATCGATGATTTTAAGACCAATTTCAATTAAGGACGAAGGTTTTCGATGCCACGGCGGCAGGGGTATAATTTTTACAATACCACAGCGCTAGCAAACAATTCTATAATACCACAGCGACACAGCCACAGCAACCACGGTGACCACAGCAATACCGCAATACAGAAATACAGAAATACGGAGTACAGAAATACAGAAATACAGAAATACAGAAATATAGAAGTACAGCGATACAGAAATACAGCGATACAGATATAAAAAAGTGCTTAGTAAGTAGAGGTAAAGAACAATAGATCCTACTCCAACTCAGTCATGAAGAGTCCTACATGTGCGTGAGTTGTGACCAAGCTGACTGCATGTAGAACAAAGGTGTTCTTGAGCCCTTGGAGCATGCTGGCGAGCTTCACCACGTCGATAGCGCTCCTGCTTAGGTCGCCCCCGAGGTATGTGAGTGCGAGAGGCATTGCATGCAAGTTCTTCCTCTGAATCGGTTTGAGGTTCTGGTGATGGTACATGCGGACCGAATATAATAGGATGAAAATTTGAAGAGTAGGTATTTTGCCAGGTTTGAACTGAACAAAATTGTGGTAGAAAGACAAGAGGGAATAGATAGTTAAGACGTAATATAAGAGCAAGGGCATGTGTACATGGTATATCATTCTGTTGATATTTATAGCAAGTACATGATTTGGTTTGGAGATTGACTTGATGGTAGCGGGTACCATAGGGGGTATTTTCTGCAATGCGACCTTCAGTAGGACTTGCGATTTGAGCTTGATGTTGGCGAGCCTCAATTTGGTATGCGTGGAACTTTAATAGGCAGTATGGTGTATATTGTGCATTATGAGTAGTTGCTTGTTGATATCGCTGATATCGAACTTTATGCCAGAGCGTTTGTAGTAATTCAACAATTGGAAGTTCACGTAAGGCCTTGAAGTCAAAGTTGATGCGTTCCATAATGTTAGAAGTATCTTGTCCATAGTGGCGTCCAGGAATAAATGCAGCAACCCAGAATTGTGATGTTTTATTGCGGAGGTAGGCCGCAGCAGTTGGATTAAGTTGATGCAAAGTATTCATATGGTAGTTGTATAGGTATGCAGTGCAATTTGCCAAAAGATATCTGCAAGAGTACGAGAGAATTTAGTAGTAAAATTCTCTTTGAGATATAAACAACAACATGCTGCAAGAGTATGAGAGAATTTAGTAGTAAAATTCTCTTTGAGATATAAACAACAACATGCACGACAAATACATAGAGGTCGTAATGCTTCTGCATCCATAAGACCCTTACCACGATCACTCATAAATGTAGTAGGACGTTCAGAAAGTATAGGAAGAGCAGCCAACAAATGCATAACAAAATAACGCCAGGAATCTCGATTTTCACTCTCAACTATAGCCCAAGCAATAACCCCTAT